>ENA-OQDM01000403-OQDM01000403.1-human-gut-metagenome-genome-assembly--contig:-NODE-403-length-26048-cov-1.316346_pt1 | contig 26048 bp, 26 predicted proteins | sample MGYA00242772_ERZ504605 | MGnify/ENA primary metagenome ERZ504605 (study PRJEB26092, sample SAMD00036348) | human gut metagenome | host: Homo sapiens | study: EMG produced TPA metagenomics assembly of... | reverse complement strand
CAAACTCGCCGCATGCTGCGGCTCAGACAGTGGGTCATTTTTCTTATTAACGCATATTTTTATCAGCTAAGAAGTTCTAAGACTCTTGCAAATGCACACGAAATGAAATATGTTTTTGCGCTGTGTATTGGTATGAACTGAAAATCTTCCTGAATAAATTGCGGAGAAGTTATTATAGCAATTCCATAAAATACTGCAAGCAATCCAGTTCATCATAGCTGAAGAGCTGCGGAGTAATTCGTATCTTTTATAAGAAAGATCTCAGAATCTGCAGAACTCCGTTTTCCCAGTAGGGCGGGCAGGTATTTTTGGCGGCAGCCCGGACTTCGGGGCGGGAGTTGGAGACTGCGTAGCTGAGACCGGCATTCTGAAGCATTTCAATATCGTTGAGGTTATCTCCGAAAGTGCAGGTTTCGTCAGGTGAAATTCCCAGATATTCCTGAAGGAAAGCAACGGAAGGACCTTTGCCGGAACCTGGGGCAGTACAGTCCATCCATTCCTTGCCGGCGGCAGCCATAACTGTTTTGTCTTTCCAGGTGGGAGTGAATAAAGGGGCGCACATTTCCTCACAGGCGTTGGGGTGGTAGACAGCAAATTTGTTTACCTGCTGCCCCTCGAGTTTTAACATTTCCGGAACTTCATGGATATCATATCCGTAAGAATCTCTCAGCCAGTGAAACATCTGGCTGCCTCCGTCTTCTGCGAAACAGCGTTCAGGTGTGGAAATAAAATAATCACAGGAAGGCATATTCTCTCTTACCATAGAACACATTCCTTTCCAGATTTTGTCCGGCAGAGTATCCACTTTCAGAATCTCCTTCGGAGTCCGTACAACAGTTCCTCCGTCAGAGATATAAAGCAGTCTGTCTGCGACAGGGGCAAACAGTTTTCTCTCACTTCTGTACTGTCGTCCGGAGCATGCCACAAACACAATCCCCTTATCAATCAGCCTTCCGATAACCTCCATATACTCCCCGTCAATAGCCAGAGTCCCATCCTTTACCAAAGTTCCATCTATATCTGAAGCAATCAATTTAATCATATGAATAAGAAATCCTTTCTATACAAATTCATTTTAAAAATTCTCTTTGTAATTGTAATAAGTCCCTTCTATAATAAATACAAATAAATACAATCCCCATTTTATCACGCTAAAATACAACTTACCATAAGAAATTAGGAAAAATTGCAATTATTCACCAGTCCCGTTTTATGCGTTATCATCCTGCAAAATTTTCTGTGAGAAAATCTCATCTGCATAGCCTGTCGTTGCAAGGCGCATTACTGTGAACGAAGTGAGCAGTAACAGCCCGGCAGTCCCGCAGCCAGCCAACAGGCAGGAAATATTTTTGGTTTCAGGTGCATTTGCAGTGGGCGTAGTAACTCTTGGTGCGTGGGAATCTGCGTTATTCAAAAATTGCTCACTGTCTGAGCGAAGCGAGTTTGAGTAATTTTTGAATGTTTTTAGCAGATTTCCACACACCTAGAGTTATTAGCCCGCGAAACCGCACCTGAAACCAAAAATATTTCCTGTCGTCCCCAATTTTTTTGCCCGCCAAACCCCATTGACTTTTCCACCCTTTTTTCTTATATTATATAAATAGAAATCTGCGTACTCTGAAAACTACGCATTTAAACCCTGAAAAAAGGAGAGTTGCTCGAAATGAACAAAAAAATGCTCTTTGTTTTCAATCCCAAGGCAGGTAAAGGCAAGATAAAACAAACCTGCTTGATATAGTAGATATTTTCAACAAAGGCGGTTATGAAGTCATTATCTATTCCACACAGAAACCAAAAGATGCCTATGAGAAAGCCAAAGAATACGAATCCAAAGTGGACCTTATCGTATGCAGCGGCGGAGACGGGACTCTTGATGAGGTGGTTACCGGAGTAATGGAAAAGAAGAGTTCCATTCCCATCGGATACATTCCGGCAGGAAGCACCAACGACTTTGCAAACAGTCTCTTTATGCCGAAAAGCATGACAGATGCCGCTTCCATGATCATGGAAGAGAAACTTTATCACTGTGACATCGGCAGATTCAATAACCAGAGCTTTACATATATAGCAGCTTTCGGTCTTTTCACAGATGTAGCCTATCAGACAGATCAGGATCTCAAGAATATCCTTGGCCATGTAGCCTATCTTCTTGAGGGAGTGAAACGCCTTTTTGATATCAAATCATACCATATGAGAATTGAATCCGAAGAATTAACTGTGGAGGATGACTTCATCTTTGGGATGATCACCAATTCCCGTTCAGTGGAGGGTTTAAGAACCTTACAGGCAAGAACGTGGATATGAATGACGGACTTTTTGAAGTTACCATGATCACAAGACCGAAGAATCCGCTGGAATTGCAGGAGATCATGACTGCAATGCTGACAGCAGAGGACAATACAGATCTGATCCATTCTTTTAAATCAGCCAGGGTGACCATTACCTCAGAAGAACCGGTACCATGGACTCTGGACGGTGAATACGGCGGCAGTCATACACAGATAGAGATTGAAAACTGCCACGAAGCACTGAATCTGTATCTGAAAAGTACAAAAAATGAGGAAACCAGATCAATTGGAATTTCCCCGTTAATAAATAAAAAGGAGAAATAAAATGGGTGAGTATATCAATGTAGTAGAGACTTTTGGATGTGACGTGTTTAATGATTCCGTCATGCAGGCACGACTTCCGAAGAAAATCTACAAAGAATTGAAAAAAACCATAGAAGAGGGCAAAGAACTGTCTATGGAAATTGCGGATGTAGTAGCACACGAGATGAAAGAATGGGCCATCGAGAAAGGTGCCACACATTACAGCCACTGGTTCCAGCCCCTTACAGGTGTGACAGCAGAGAAACACGATGCTTTTATCACAGCTCCGATGGATAACGGCAAGGTCCTGATGTCTTTCTCCGGAAAAGAACTGATCAAAGGTGAACCGGATGCATCTTCTTTCCCGTCTGGTGGATTAAGAGCAACTTTTGAAGCGAGAGGATATACAGCATGGGACTGTACATCACCGGCTTTTGTCCGTCATGATGCAGCAGGCGGAACACTCTGTATTCCTACTGCATTCTGTTCCTATACAGGAGAAGCACTTGACCAGAAGACACCACTTCTTCGTTCTATGGAAGCAATCAACACCCAGGCACTCCGTCTGCTGAGACTTTTCGGAAATACAACTTCTAAGAAAGTAACTCCGTCAGTAGGAGCAGAGCAGGAATATTTCCTGATTGATAAAGAGAAATGGCTTCAGAGAAAAGACCTGATCTATACAGGCAGAACCCTTTTTGGTGCTATGCCTCCGAAGGGACAGGAAATGGATGACCATTACTTCGGAAGTATCCGTCAGAGAATTTCCGCATACATGAAAGAGGTAAATGAAGAATGCTGGAAGCTTGGAATTCCTGCAAAGACACAGCATAATGAGGTTGCTCCTGCACAGCATGAGCTTGCACCGATTTATGCACCGGTCAATATCGCAGCAGACCAGAACCAGATGATGATGCGTATCCTTAAAAAGGTTGCCAGCCGTCATGGAATGCGCTGTGTCCTTCATGAGAAACCATTTGCAGGTGTGAACGGTTCCGGTAAGCATAACAACTGGTCTCTTACCACAGATGACGGAATCAATCTTCTGGATCCGGGCAAAACACCTCATGAAAATATTCAGTTCCTTCTGGTCCTTACCTGTATCCTGAAAGCAGTAGATGAACATGGAGATCTTCTGCGTGAATCTGCGGCAGATGTGGGAAATGACCAGAGACTTGGCGGTCATGAGGCACCGCCGGCAGTGATTTCCGTATTCCTTGGAGAGCAGCTTGAGGATGTTCTGGAACAGCTGGTCAGCACAGGAACAGCAACTCACAGTAAAAAGGGAAGTAAGCTGGAAACAGGTGTTAAGACTCTGCCTGATTTCATGAAGGATGCCACAGACCGTAACCGTACTTCACCTTTTGCTTTCACAGGAAATAAATTTGAATTCCGTATGGTAGGCTCAAGAGATTCTATTTCCGCATGTAACGTAGTCCTGAACACGATCACAGCAGAAGTATTTAAGGAAGCATGTGACCGTCTGGAAAAAGCTCCTGATTTCGAACTGGCGGTACATGACCTGATCAAAGAATATGCCACAGATCATCAGAAGATCGTATTTAACGGAAACGGCTATGCGCCGGAATGGGAGAAAGAAGCTAAACGCCGCGGACTTCCGATTCTTCCGAGCATGGTAGATGCAATCCCTGCACTTACTACAGAGAAGGCAGTGAAACTCTTTGAATCTTTTGATGTATTCTCAAGAGCTGAGCTTGAATCACGTGCAGAGATTAAATATGAGATTTACTCTAAAGCAATCAATATTGAAGCAAAGACCATGATCGACATGGCAACCAAGCAGATCATTCCGGCAGTTATCAAATATACCACTGTTCTTGGCGAATCCATCAATACAGTGAAGACAGCAGGCGAAGGGCTGATCGATGTAAGTGTACAGCTTGACCTGCTTAAGAAAGCATCAAAACTCTTAAAGGCTGCAAACAGTGCCATGAGTAAGCTGAGCAAACTGGTTGAGAAGACCCCGGAATATGCAGAGGGACGGGACAGAGCCGTATTCTGCAGAGAAAGGTGGTTCCTGCAATGGAAGCTTTACGTGAGCCGGTGGATGAACTGGAAATGATCGTAGATAAGGAAATGTGGCCGATGCCTTCTTATGGAGATCTTGTATTTGAAGTATAATGTTGTAAAAATATAAAGAAGAATGCTATAATGAAAGGGTCGTGAATCTGTAAAAGATAAGCGGCCTTTTTCTATAACACAAACTGGACTATAATAGTTATATAAAGGAGAACTAAATGGAAGAACTGAAATTTCTGGAGGAGCAGCAGGTAGCCCCTGAACTGATAAAGAGAGTAGAAGAATTCCGCAGCCGGTATGAGGTGGCACCGGAGACCGTAGACAGGATTGTGAAACCATCCATTCCATTTTACGGAAAAGACATTCTGGAAATGGCCATTGCCGGACTGCTCAAAGGGGAGAATCTATTACTCACTGGTCCGAAGGCAACAGGAAAAAATATCCTTGCAGAGAACCTGGCATATATTTTCAACCGTCCCGCGTACAATGTTTCTTTTCATGTAAATACTAACAGCGGAGATCTGATCGGCACAGACACTTTCGTGGACAACGAAGTTAAGCTCCGCAAAGGAACTATCTATCAGTGTGCAGAATACGGTGGTTTCGGAATCCTCGACGAGATTAATATGGCAAAGAACGATGCAGTTTCCGTTCTTCATGCAACTTTGGATTATCGCCGTTCCATCGATGTCCCGGGCTATGACAAAATTGATCTTCATCCGGCTGCCCGTTTTATCGGAACTATGAATTACGGTTATGCAGGAACCAAAGAACTCAATGAAGCGCTGGTATCCAGATTTCTGGTCATAGACATGCCGGCTCAGACTGAAGAATCCCTGGAATTTATTTTCCGCCGGATGTTCCCGAATATAAAAGAAAACGCCAGAACACAGTTCATCGGAGTATTCCTGGATCTTCAGCTCAAAGCCACAAACAGTGAAATTTCCACCAAACCTCTGGATCTGCGAGGTCTCCTTGCAGCCATGAAGATTGTAGAAACCGGACTTTCTCCGAGAAAGCAGTTACTATGGGAGTGGTGAACAAGACCTTTGACATTTTCGAGAAAGAATCGTAGAGGATATTGTGAAAACCAGAATTCCGGCAGACTGGACAAGGGATGATGTATATGAAAGATGAGAAAATCGTAGAAATCGACGATTACCGTCTGGAACTAGAAAACAGGATCCGCAATCTCCTCTGGACTATCAGCGGGGATTACACGTTAAATATGAAAGTAGACGTTTCCCTGTATCTGCGCTCAAAAGCAATCGCTCTGTATGACGGCATCAAGCAGGGCGCTCTGGCAAAATATTATGACAGAAATCTGCTGGGTTTATATCTGGTAAAAAAAGTTTTCTGCCAGGCAGGAGAGGGAGAACTGACTGCAGTAGCACAGCTATGTGTAGAAGAAGCAATCGGGGACAAAATCTGTCAGGAACGTCCGGGAGTCCGGGAGATGCAGAAGGAAGCATTCGAGGATATCCTGGATCAGGAGTTTGAACGGATGCCCGCATACGGAGATATTCTTGGCCGATTGAAGATTGCCATCCTGCGTGACCGTTTACAGAATGGAAACCATTATGTAGAAGAGCGTCTTCGGGAAATCCGCGACATGGTTTACAAAGCCAGAACAGCTGCAGACACTATAGAATTGATCCGTATTATTGACAGTCTTTACAACACTATCATTGATCCGAATTTTGAGAAAGATCATGGAACACTGGAACAGGTTATGGCAGTCACCCTGGAAGAACTGACAGAATACGACTGGGAAGATTTTCTTACAGAAGAACTTTATGAGGAAGCTCTGGAGAGTTACATCGAACAGATGACAAATAAGATTACGGACATGGAAGACACTGCTGTCACTGAAGAAATGGAAAAACAGCGCCAGACCAAACACAAAATTACAATTCTCACAGAGGAAGAACTTGAGAAAGCATACACCTATGTTGAGTTGAATTTCGGAAAAACTTATCTGACTCCTGCAGAAGAGAAGCGAATGAATTATCTGATGTGCAGGGAACTTCACAGGGACTGCAGCCTTTATTTTACAGAAGGAATTCTTAAGAATCCGGTCAAACGAAACTATCAGTACGAATATGCAGTGCGATTAAAGAATAAGAATATCTGGCTCTACCATGACAAACACAGAATCGTAAAGCAGAACATCGCATCCCTCACAGACCTTTTACGAAAGACACTGGTGCTGAAAAGCGAGACGCAGGAAGTACTGTCAGACAGAGGAACGATCATTCCGTCCAGACTCTGGCGTGTGGGCAGAAGCAGTGAAGCAAATCTGTTTAAAAGAGAATTGAAATCTGATGCATCTGATTCGTAGTAGATGTGCTGATCGATGCCAGCGGTTCCCAGATGTCCAGGCAGGGAGATGTGGCATTACAGGCTTATATCATCAGTGAAGCATTAAGTAATGTAAACCTGCCTCACCGTGTCATGAGCTTCTGCACATTCTGGGACTATACGATCCTTCACAGATTCCGTGAGTACGATGATCCACAGTCAGCTAATGAAAATATTTTTAATTATGTAACTTCTTCCAATAACAGGGATGGACTTGCCATCAAAACCGCAGGATACGGTCTGCTTCAGAGATCTGAGGAGAAAAAAATCCTCATTGTATTAAGTGATGGAAAACCATATGATGTCATCGTAAACAGACCTCACGCAAAGAACCCGGAACCTTATATGGGAAAATATGCGATCAATGATACTGCTACAGAAGTGCGGCACCTGCGAAACCTTGGAGTAAGTGTTCTGGGAGTCTTTGCAGGGGAAGAAAAGTACCTATCCACAGAAAAAAAGATATTTGGAAAAGATTTCGCATATATCCGGGATATTTCGAATTTTTCCAGAATTGTTGGGAGATACCTGATTAAACAGTTGGATTCAGATGAATAGACTGATAAAACAGGGAAAAAATATGCTGTTTGAGCGTGTTGATATGTTAAGAGATTATCAAGTTAGCACGTTAATATGGTAAAGTGCATAAAAACCAGTTTTTTCACCTTGCCTTTTTGTATAAATTTCGCTATAATGTTCTATGTTTATAAATCAATACAAAAGGGAGAGGAAATCATGAACGAAAACAAAGAGTTCAAACCGTATATTCCGGCTGACAAGATCACACCTGAATTTACGGTGACATCCATCATCATGGGTGTTATCCTTGCAGTTATCTTCGGTGCAGCCAATGCTTATCTTGGTCTGCGTGTAGGTATGACTGTATCTGCTTCCATTCCGGCAGCAGTTATTTCCATGGGCGTAATTCGCAAGATCATGAAAAAGAACTCCCATTCTGGAGAGCAACATGGTCCAGACAATCGGTTCAGCCGGTGAATCACTGGCAGCCGGTGCAATTTTCACAATGCCTGCTCTGTTCCTTTGGGCAGAAGAAGGACTTTGTGAAATGCCGGGTATCGTGGAAATCACATTAATCGCACTTTGCGGTGGTGTTCTTGGTGTACTTTTTATGGTACCACTTCGTAACGCACTGATCGTAAAAGAGCATGCAACACTTCTTTATCCTGAAGGAACTGCCTGCGCAGATGTTCTTCTTGCAGGTGAAGAGGGTGGTGCAAACGCTGCGACAGTATTCTCAGGTATGGGAATCGCAGCGATCTTTAAATTTGTCGTTGACGGTTTAAAGGTAATCCCTGCAGACGTTGCAGTAGCATTTAAAGGATTCAAAGGTGAAATTGGTATGGAATGCTATCCTGCACTTCTCGGTGTTGGATATATCGTAGGACCAAGAATCGCATCCTTTATGTTTGTTGGTTCTCTTATTGGCTGGATGGTGCTGATTCCGGTAATCTGTCTGTTCGGAGCTGATACAGTTATGTATCCCGGAACAGAAACAATTTCTGCTCTTTATGCAGCAGGCGGAGCATCTAAAATCTGGAGTACTTATGTAAAATATATCGGAGCAGGAGCTATCGCAACAGGTGGTATTATTTCTCTGATCAAATCCCTGCCTCTGATCATTGCAACCTTCCGTGATTCCATGAAGAGCATGAAGGGTGGCAAGAATACAAGTACAGAAAGAACTGCACAGGATCTTCCAATGAACGTTATCCTGATCGGTATTGTGGCAATGGTTGCGATCATTTGGCTTGTTCCGGCTATCCCGGTTAACCCGATCGGTGCGCTGATTATCGTAATCTTCGGCTTCTTCTTTGCAACTGTATCTTCCCGTATGGTTGGTCTTGTAGGAAGCTCCAACAACCCTGTATCAGGTATGGCTATCGCTACTCTTCTGATCGCAACAATGATTATCAAAGCATCCGGCAAAACCGGTATCGACGGAATGAAAGCAGCAATTGCTATTGGTTCCGTAATCTGTATCGTAGCAGCGATCGCAGGTGATACTTCACAGGACTTAAAGACAGGTTATCTTCTTGGTGCAACTCCTAAGAAGCAGCAGATCGGTGAGCTTATCGGTGTTGTTGCTGCCGGTCTTGCTATCGGTGGAGTTCTTTATCTTCTGAACACTGCATGGGGATACGGAAGTGCAGAAGTACCTGCTCCTCAGGCAACTCTGATGAAGATGATCGTAGAAGGTATCATGGGCGGCAAGCTTCCATGGACACTGGTATTTATCGGTGTATTCCTTGCAATTGGTCTGGAAATCTTAAGAATTCCGGTTATGCCATTTGCTATCGGTCTTTACCTTCCAATCTACCTCAACGCTGCTATCATGATCGGTGGTGTTGTTCGTATGTTCGTTGACGGAAGAAAGAATGTTGATGATAAGAAAAAAGAAGAACAGGCAACAGACGGTACACTTTACTGTGCAGGTATGATCGCAGGTGAAGGTCTTGTAGGTATCCTTCTTGCAATCCTTGCAGTAGTAAACGTAAGCAGTGTATTTGATCTCTCCGGAAGCATTAACCTTGGTAATGCAGGCGGCGTGATCCTGATGTTACTTATGATCTTAAGCCTTCTGAAATTCAGTATCTGGAACAAGAAGAAAGCCTGATCAGGCGGAGATGATAATATTTAAATGAGTAAAAAGAAAAAAGAATTACAGATCAATTATCTGGATCTCATTCCTGAGCGCAGTGCACAGCTTCGCTGGCATACTGATATCAGGGGGAGAATGGTGCTGGAAATAGAGAATAAGGGCGCGTTTAACACGATTGCCCAGAAGCTGTTTGGAAAACCCAGATATACGAAGATACATCTGGATGACAATGGCACATTTATCTGGCCACTCATAGATGGCAGGAAGACAGTGGAAGATATTGCTGCACTGGTAAAAGACGAATTTGGGGAGAAGGCAGAGCCTTTATATCCAAGGATCGTTAAATACTTCCAGATAATGGAGAGTTATCATTTTGTAAATTTTATCAATAAGCCTGAAAAATAAGGTAAGAATAAGAGCGGGAGCAGTCCTTCATGGATTGCTGCCGTTCTTGTAGTTTATGGAAGAATAATTACGGCACAGTGATAAAGCGGTATCTCTGGCTGATATTCATGAAAGCATAAAACAAATATTATTTTTACAGAATACAAGGAGGCGAATGAATGAAGTTAGTAAATGGAAAAAGATCACAGCTTCTGGAATATCTGATGATCATAGCAGGAACCGGATTAATGGCACTGGCGATCAATTCCGTATTTGATGCATCAGGTATGGTAACCGGAGGCTTTTCAAGGTATTGCGATCATTATAAAAGCAGGGAGTCAGGGAATCATTGACGGTGGTATCCCTCTCTGGGTAACAAATATGGGTTTGAACATTCCACTGTTTCTGATCGGATGGAAGATTAATGGATTCTCCTTTGTAAAAAAAGCTTTGATAGGAGAAATTGCTCTGTCCACCTGGCTTGCCATAGAACCTGTATGGAATCTTGCTGGCAATGATCTTCTTCTTGCCGCACTTTACGGTGGTGTGATCCAGGGTGTGGGAATCGGTCTTGTCTTTCTGGGCGGTGGAACAACCGGAGGAACCGATATGATGGCAGCTATCATCCAGAAATATCTGCAGCAATATTCAATCGCACAGATCATGCAGGTTATAGATGCAGGCGTTGTACTGGTGGGTATGTATGTGTTTGGCATCCACAAGGCACTCTATGCGATTATTGCGGTATATCTGGTGACAAAAGTATCTGACGGTTTGATTGAGGTCTGAAATTCTCAAAAGCTGCCTATATCATTACAGCAAAGCCAAAAGAAATAGCAGATATGATCATGAAAGATCTGGACAGAGGTGTAACAGGCATTAGTGCCAGAGGAATGTACTCAGGACAGGATAAACTGATGCTTTTCTGCGTGGTAAATAAAAAAAGAGATCGTAATGCTTAAAGAAAAAGTAGATGAAATTGATCCGGAAGCTTTTGTGATAGTGACAGATGCCAGGGAAGTTCATGGAGAAGGTTTTATTGAAAAAAAGTAATACAAAAAAATATATAAAAAATTGTAAATTTTTTTCTCTTTCCTCTTTCATTTTTGGTAAATATATATTAAAATACAATACAGGTATAAGGTTTTATAGTTAAAACGGAAAATAAACACTATAGGATGAGAAGGGATTGAAATCAGATGATATCGAATCAGGTGCTTCAGAATACTCTTGAAGGGTTAAAAGAAATTTCCAGAACAGAATTTTGTGTACTCGACACAGAAGGCAAAGTGCTTGCAAGTACTTTTGCAGATTTTTCCATTGCAACACAGGATGTACAGGCTTTCGTAGAATCACAGGCCGACAGCCAGCTTGTAAAGGGGTTCCAGTATTTTAAAGTCTGTGATGACTATCAGCTGGAATATATACTGGTCGCCCATGGCGACGATGAAGATACTTATATGGTTGGCAAGCTCGCCGCTTTTCAGATCCAGAATCTGATTGTAGCGTATAAAGAACGCTTTGACAAAGACAGCTTTATCAAGAACCTGCTTCTTGACAACCTGCTTCTTGTTGACATTTATAATCGTGCGAAGAAACTGCACATTGAGGCAGATGTTCGCCGCGTAGTCATGATCCTTGAAATGCCACAGGAGAAAGACCACAGCTCCATGGAAAGCGTGAAGAGTCTTTTCGGCGGTAAAAGTAAAGACTTTATCACAGCAGTAGATGAGAAGAGTATTATCGTAGTCAAGGAACTTGAAGATGGTGAGAATTATCCTGAGATGGATCAGCTTGCACATACTATCCTTGATACTCTTGGAATGGGAAATGACGGTAAGACACATATGGCATACGGTACTATCGTCAATGAACTGAAAGAAGTATCACGCTCCTATAAAGAAGCCCGCATGGCTCTTGATGTAGGTAAGATTTTCTTCGGAGATAAAGAAGTGATCGCATACAGCTCTCTGGGAATCGGACGACTGATCTACCAGCTCCCGATCCCACTCTGTAAGATGTTTATCAAAGAAATCTTCGGCGGCAAATCCCCGGATGACTTTGACGAAGAGACTCTGGTCACAATTGATAAGTTCTTCGAGAACAGCCTCAATGTTTCAGAGACATCCAGACAGCTTTACATCCATAGAAACACTCTGGTCTATCGCCTCGATAAACTCCAGAAGAGTACAGGTCTTGATCTCCGTGTTTTTGAAGATGCCATTACATTCAAGATTGCACTCATGGTAGTACGTTATATGAAATATATGGAAACACTGGAATACTGATATATTATAATAGAAGGAAAATTTTCAATGCCTGCCACAGCTTTAATTGCTGACGCAGGCATTTTTGACCTTTACAAATCCAGCCTTGCAGTGTATAGTTAGAAATCGAGATTGCAATTGATAAGGTATGCAATATCCTGAGACATGCAAGCCAAAATTCCATTGCCGCAGGCAATTTGGAATGAATGTTGACTGCATTACTGTGAACATTCTATGAATCCTCAAAAATCTCTTGCAATCCCCAAAAACATACATTACAATAATGTTACAAATTCATTAACCCATTGGAGGAAAAATCTATGATAGATCTTATAGATGTAAGCAAGTCCTATGGTCCCGGCCTTCCGGCAGTGAACCATGCGAACCTACATATAGATAAAGGTGAATTCGTCTTTGTAGTAGGAAACAGTGGTTCAGGAAAAACAACCCTGATCAAACTTCTTATGAAAGAGTTGGATTCCACATCCGGCCAGATTATCGTAAGCGGTGAACGTCTGGAAGGAATGAAACACAGAAGAGTAGCCAAATACCGCCGTAAGCTGGGCGTAGTATTTCAGGACTTCCGTCTTCTGAAAGACAGAAATGTATATGAGAATGTAGCGTTTGCCCAGAGAGTAGTCAACCGTCCCACAAGAGTAATCCGTAAACGTGTCCCGGAGGTACTTCAGGAAGTTGGACTTGCGGTCAAATACAAATCCTTCCCGGATGAACTTTCCGGTGGAGAACAGCAGAGAGTTGCATTGGCAAGGGCGCTGGTCAACCGTCCGGATATCCTTCTGGCAGACGAGCCTACAGGAAATCTGGATCCGAAGACTTCCGAAGAAATCATGAAGCTTCTGGAGCAGATCAATGACAGAGGAACCACAGTCCTTGTTGTAACACACAACAAAGAGATCGTAAATGCAATGAAGAAACGTGTAGTTACTATGCATGAAGGTTCCATAATAAGTGACGAGAAAGAGGGAGAATATCATGAGGCCTAGCACAATATGGTATACCCTGAAACAGGGTATCAAGAACATTAAGAGAAACTGGATGTTTTCCCTGGCATCTATCATTACCATGGCTGCCTGTATTTTTTGTTTGGCATTTTCTTCTCTATCGTGAATAACGTAAACAATGTTGCTCATAAAGTAGAGCAGGAAGTCCCGATCACAGTATTCTTTGATAAAGGAACAACGAACAAACAGATCAAGGCAATCGGTAAGAAAATTAAGGAACGCCCGGAAGTAGAGAAAATTGAATTCACATCCGCTGATGAGGCATGGGGAGAATTTAAAGAGATATATTTCCAGGGATCTGAAGCGGCAGACGGATTTAAAGATGACAATCCGCTTGCAAACCAGGCAAACTACAGTGTATACATGAACGATATCACGAAACAGTCAGAGCTGGTTTCTTATATAGAAGGGCTGAAACATGTACGTCTGGTAAATCAGTCCGAGGAAGCAGCCAAGACACTGGGAAATGTCAATAAACTGGTTTCCTATGTTTCCATTGCAATCATAGCATTATTACTTATCATTTCTATTTTCCTGATCAGCAATACAGTATCTGTCGGTATTGCAGTTCGTAAGGAAGAAATCGGAATCATGAAGTACATAGGAGCGACCGATGCATTTGTAAGAGCTCCATTCCTTCTGGAAGGCATTGTGCTGGGAGTTATCGGTGCTGCTATACCGTTGGTCGGACTTTATTTCTGCTATAATGCAGCGGTATCCTATATTCTGAACAAATTTAATGTGCTGACCGGTGTGGTTGATTTTATCCCGGTATGGCAGATTTACCAGACATTGCTTCCTATAGGACTGGCACTTGGAATCGGAATCGGACTGATCGGAAGTTTCTTTACAACAAGAAAGCATTTAAGAGTATAATAAAAAGCAGATAAGCATGAAGCTGCCGGAACAATGATATCATATCATAAACCGGCGGCTTTTTTACAGGAGTGCAGACATGAAAAATAAAGAATTTTGGAAAGGTGCAGTAGCAGGAGCACTGGTTGTGACATGCATCGGTACAGGTGCCTTTGCGGGAACAGGTCTTGCAGCAAAAGGAACAGCTCTTGGTGATCGCAAGTGTACATCAAAGCTGGCATATCTTGAAGAGCTGATCGACAGATACTATCTGGGAGATAAGGATGAAGAAAAGCTTCAGGAAGGGCTTTATGCAGGTCTTCTCTATGGACTGGATGATCCTTATTCCAGATATTATACAGCAGAGGAATACGATTCTGAGAATTCTTCCAATGAGGGAAGCTATGTGGGAATCGGCATTCTTATGGAGAAGAACAAAGAAGGTGGAGTAAAGATTGTTGAATGCTATGAGGGCGGTCCCGGAGAAAAAGCAGGACTGGAGGAAGGGGACATCATCAGTGCCATTGACGGGGAAGATATCACAGGGGATGAAGTATCTGATGTTGCAGACATTGTCCGCAATTCAGATAAAGACAGTGTGGTGCTTACTGTTCACAGAGAAGGTGAAGAAGATGCCATGGAAATCACAGTCCCTGTCACAGATGTGGAATTACCGTCTGTTTTCCATGAAATGCTGGATTCTAAAATCGGCTACATCCGCATTACACAGTTTACAGGCGTTACCGGCGAACAGTATCAGGAAGCTTTTGATGATCTGCAAAAACAGGGAATGGAGAAAATGATCGTGGATCTCCGCGATAATCCGGGTGGACTTCTTGATTCTGTCTGTGATGTCCTGCGGAAAATCCTTCCGGAAGGACTGATCGTTTACACCGAAGATAAGGACGGAAACAGAGAAGAGGAAAAATGTGATGGCAAAAACGAACTCCGGATTCCGCTTGCAGTCCTGGTAAATGAAAGCAGCGCCAGTGCATCAGAGATTTTTGCCGGTGCAGTGCAGGATTATGGTATTGGAACGATTGTCGGAACAACTACTTACGGAAAAGGCGTGGTACAGTCCATCCGCCAGCTCTCAGACGGAAGTGCCATTAAACTGACTGTTGCCAACTACTACACTCCAAAAGGAAACAACATCAACAAAACAGGAATCAAACCTGATATAGAGGTTTCTCTGGATACCAGCCTGCTGAATAAGAATAAAGACGAGATCACCCATGATGAGGATAATCAGCTGCAGGAAGCGATTAAGGCAGTTGAGAAGGAAAAGTAGTTGTTTGGCTGATAGTTTGATGTTATACTGTATATATCTGTATTTATAATAGAAGCATTTTTATTATAGATGAAAAGCCCATTACTGAGCAGGCAGCGGATTTTGATTTGTAGTTGCTAAGACACTGAACAGTTAATGGGCAGAAAGTGAAAAATATCAGAAAAAGAGGGCGACAACATGAGCGAATATGTGATCACCACCGACAACAATTCAGATCTTCCGGAGGAATATCTCAAAGACCATGGAGTAGGCTGCATGTATCTCAGTTATTCCATGGATGGAAAAATTATACACATGGAAATTTCCTTCCAGAGCATGAATTTTATGAGGCAATGAGAAACGGTTCCATGCCAACCACAGCACAGGTAAATCCTGAAAATGCAAAAGCACTGCTGGAGCCTTACCTGAAAGAAGGAAAAGATATTCTTCATATTGCATTTTCCTCTGCCTTAAGCGGTACATACAATAGCAGCCGTATCGCAGCAGAGGAACTGATGGAGGACTATCCGGACCGCAAGATCATCGTGGTAGATTCTCTTGGCGCTTCCCTTGGTCAGGGGCTTCTGGTTTACCTTGCACAGGAGAAGAAAGAGCAGGGAGAAGATATGGAGACAGTTGCGAAATGGGCAGAAGAGAACAGGCTTCATATGGTACACCTTTTTACAGTCAACGATTTAAATCACCTATACCGCGGAGGCCGCATTTCCAGAACTACTGCAGTAGTAGGAAGCATGCTGAATATTAAACCGATCCTTCATGTAGACAACGACGGAAAACTCACTGCCATCGGTAAAGTCCGCGGCCGTAAAAAATCCCTTCAGGAGCTGGTAAAGCTTATGGATGAGAAAATCGGCAGCTATCATGACACCTGCCATACCATCTTTATCAGTCATGGCGACTGCGAAGAAGATGCAAATTATGTGGCAGAGAAAGTAAAAGAAAAATACCAGATCAACACGATTATCATGAATCAGGTAGGAGCCACCATCGGCGCTCACTCAGGTCCGGGAACAATGGCGTTGTTCTTTGTGGGAGATGAAAGATAAATTAGTTTTTTTTGTAAAATGGTTTCATGGTATCATTATCCTGCGGGAAGATAAATGATACTGTGGAACCACTTTTGATATTACAGGAGAATTTTATGAAATTATTAAAAAAAGCATTCGTATTCATATTTATATTTATGCTGAGCGTTTCAGGACTGACAGGATATCAGGTAAACGCCTCAGAGGAGCCAAAACATCTGGATATCCTGTTCACTCATGATCTGCATTCTCATTTGAACAGCTTTCAAACGATTGTAGACGGGACACAGCAGGAGACCGGCGGGTTTGCCCGGCTGAAAACATTGATCAATGAGCACGAGAAAGAGAATACAGATACACTCATATTGGATGGCGGAGACTTCTCCATGGGAACTCTGATACAGACTGTATATGACACAGAGGCCGCCGAACTGCGGATGCTTGGATATCTGGGCTGTGATGTGACAACTCTGGGAAATCATGAATTTGATTACGGCTCCGATGGTCTGGCAGATATGCTGAACGCCGCAGTCAGTTCAGGCGAAAACCTTCCCAGGATGGTTGTGTGTAATGTGGACTGGGATGCAATGAAAAAAGCCGGCCTCAGTGAAGGACAGAAACAGATTTATGAAGCATTTCAGACATATGGAGTAAAAGACTATACGGTAATTCAAAAAGGTGATGTAAAGATTGCAGTACTGGGTGTTTTCGGCAAGGATTCTCTGGATTGCGCTCCTACCTGCGAGCTTCTTTTCAAAGACCCGTCAGAAGCAGCCAGAGAAACAGTAGAGGAAATAAAAAAGAACGAAGATGTAGACATGATCGCCTGTGTATCACACAGTGAACATGGGAGGACGAAAAAGTATCAGAGGATGAAATCCTTGCAAAGAATGTTCCGGACATTGATCTGATCGTCAGCGGACATACCCACACACAGTTGACAGAACCAATCCTGCAGGGAGATACCTGCATCGTATCCTGTGGAGAATATGGGAAAAACCTGGGAACAATTTCCATGACTCAGAAAGAGAATGGACGATGGGAACCGGATACCTATGAGCTTGTTCCGGTTACGGATAAAATCAAGGCAGATGAGGCCACACAGAAGAAAATAGATGAATTGTCAGATACTGTTGACACCAATTATCTTTCCAATTTTGGTTACACCAGAGAGGAAATTCTGGCAGAGAATGACATTGAATTTAACAGCCTCAGTGAGATGGAAACAAAGCATGAGGAGTTAAATCTGGGAGATATCATATCAGATGCTTATGTATATGCAGTAGAGAATACAGGAGACTCTGACGGAGAAAAAGTAGATGTTGCAATCGTACCTGCCGGAACTATAAGAGATACTTATACAAAAGGCGATATAACAGTGGAGCAGGTATATAATTCCTTCTCTCTGGGAACAGGAAAGGACGGACTTGCAGGTTATCCTCTGATCAGTGCATATTTAACGGGAAAAGAACTGAAAACAGTGGCAGAGGTAGATGCCTCAATTTCAGATTTTATGACAATAGCCAGATTATATTGCAGTGGAATGAATTTCACCTATAATCCCCCACCGCATGATCTTAAATAAAGTAACAGACTGTTATCTGACAGGCAAGGACGGGGAAAGGGAAGAAATACAGGACGATAAATTATATCATGTTGTCACCGACCTGTACACAGGCCGTATGCTGGGATCTGTTCTGGACAAATCCTATGGTCTGATATCCATCGTCCCCAAAGATAAAAACGGCAATCCCATAGAGAATCTGGAAGATTATGCAGTCATGGATGGAAAAAAAGAACTGAAAGCCTGGGCTGCAATCGCAGAATACATGCAATCCTTTGAAGACACAGACAAAGACGGAATTGCAAATGTGCCGGAGTATTATGATACAACACACGAAAGAAAAGTTGCAGACAACAGCAAAAACATCATAAATCTGATAAAACATTCGAATAAATTTGCCGTAGCGATTGTCGGGATCTGTATTGTGGCTGTTGGGGTGATTCTGCTGTTAATCTTTGGGGTTGTCAAGATTATCAGAAGAAGAAAATAGAATTTATGTCAATAAAATAGCACAACAGCAGTAGGGGCAGTTTCTGATTAACAGGGACTGCCTTTTATGCTGCGATCATATTTCCTGATGAAATTTCCTACGACAATTAAGACAGGTATGTATCATGTTCGCAAAAATATGATATACTTACGCTGTATATAAGCTAGAGTAAAAAACGGGGGAACGTGAAATGGCTGAAATGGAAAACAGTAAAGATCTGATCAGTGTATTGTGGAGCGGAGCAGATATTCTTCGCTCAAAAATGGATGCAAAATGAATACAAAAACTATCTTTTGGGAATTATTTTCTATAAATATCTGTCAGATTCTTTTCTTATTAAAGTATATGATATGATCTGCGACAGCAAACCACAGACATTAAAAGAAGCACTGGATGTATATGTAAAAGAATTGGAAAGTGAAGACGGCGAAGAACTGAAACAGGGAATGAAAGAAGAATGCCATTATGTGATTGAGCCTGAACTTACATACACGTATTTTGCAGATGCTGCAAGAAACAATTCTTTTAACAGAGAGCAGCTGCAGAAAGCATTCAATAATATTGAACAAAGTGATCCTATCTTTGCAGACCTGTTTGCGGATATTGATCTGTATTCCAACCGTCTGGGAACAGGAGACCAGAAGCAGAGTGATACAGTTGCAAGTCTGATAAAGGAAATTGATAAAGCAGATTTATTGAATTCAGATGCGGAAATACTTGGAAATGCTTATGAGTATCTGATTGGACAGTTTGCATCAGAGACAGGAAAGAAAGCCGGAGAATTCTATACACCTCAGGCAGTATCCAAAATTCTTACCCGCATTGCAATCGCAGGACAGGAAGAAAAACAGGGATTATCTGTCTATGATCCATGCATGGGTTCCGGCTCCCTTCTGCTTAATGCAAAAAAATATGCGAAATATTCTCAGTATATCAAATATTATGGACAGGAATTAAATACTTCGACTTACAATCTTGCAAGAATGAATTATGTTTCTTCATGGCATTCCGGCAGAGAATCAGAATTTGAGAAACGGAGACACTCTTGACGGAGACTGGCCAACAGATGAAGAAACAGACTTCAATATGGTACTTATGAACCCACCTTACAGCGCAAAATGGACCGCAGCAGCAGGCTTTCTGCAGGATGAAAGATTTAGTGATTATGGGGTGCTTGCACCGAAATCAAAAGCAGATTACGCTTTCTTACTGCATGGACTCTATCATCTGAAAAATAATGGAACTATGGCAATTGTACTTCCGCATGGTGTCCTCTTCCGGGGAGCTGCGGAAGGGAAAATCAGAGAAAAACTGCTTCGTTCCGGAAATATTTATGCAGTAATTGGCTTACCTGCGAATCTATTCTATAATACTTCGATTCCAACTTGCATTATCGTTCTGAAGAAGCATAGAGATGGCAGAGATGTGCTGTTTATTGATGCTTCAAAGAAGTTTGACAAAGGTAAGAAGCAGAATGAAATGACAGATGTGCATATCAATGAAGTGATGGAACTGTACAGTAAACGAGAAACTGTAGAAAAAGAATCATTTCTTGCCAGCTTTGAAGAAATAGAAAAGAACGACTTTAACCTCAACATCCCACGCTATGTTGACAACTTTGAAAAAGAAGAAGAGATAGACTTGAATGATCTGTTATCCGAGATGAAGAAAACAGATGACGAATTAGAAAAAACACAGGGGGAATTCCTGGCCCTGCTCAGGGATTTAACTTCTACAGATGACGCAATTATGAAATCATTAGATGAACTGATTGCGAAAATGGAGGGGTAAATTATGGGAAAACCTGATATTAGATTTAAAGGTTATACGGATGAGTGGGAACAGCGTAAGTTGAGTGATATATATGATTCAATTGGAAATGCATTCGTAGGAACAGCTACTCCATACTATGCAGAACAAGGACATTTTTTATCTGGAATCTAACAATGTAAAAGATGGACAGATAAACCATAACTCTGAGATTTTCATAAATGATGAATTCTATGAAAAGCAAAAAGACAAATGGTTACATACTGGAGATATGGTTATGGTTCAATCTGGCCATGTTGGACATGCAGCCGTAATCCCTGAAGAATTGGACAATACAGCGGCTCATGCCTTAATCATGTTCAGAAATCCAAAAGAAGAAATTGAGCCTTACTTTTTAAACTATGAATATCAGACTGATAAAGCCAAGAAAAAAATAGAAAACATTACTACTGGTAATACCATAAAACATATCCTTGCGTCAGAATATGCAGGAATTTGTTGTTGATGTTCCAAATTATGAAGAACAGAAAGTAATTGCGAGCTATTTCCGCACATCGACCACCTCATCACTCTTCACCAGCGAAAGTGTGATGAAGTAAAAAGTTTAAAAAAATATATGTTACAAAAAATGTTTCCTCAAAATGAACAAAAAGTTCCAGAGATTAGATTTGAGGGATTTACGGAAGCTTGGGAACAGCGTAAGGTTTTGGATTTATTAAAATTATTAACAGATTATGATGCGAATGGTAGCTTTGCAGATATGGCAAAAAATGTTAATACAATGGATGGTTCTGGTTATGCTTGGTATGTAAGGATAACAGATTTAGAAAATCCAAAACCATTGTCAGAGCTGAAGTATGTAGATAAGTTGTCGTACGAATTTTTGAAAAAGACAGAACTTCATGGTGGCGAATTATTGATGGCAAAGCGAGGAGATATAGGTAAAGTCTATATTTTTGAACCTAGAACAAAATATGCGACAGTTGCACCTAATATGTATTTGCTTAAATTAAATAACAAAGTAATACCGCATTTTTTATATGATTATTTTGTTTCTGATGAAGGAAATAAAAAGCTTGCCAGACTAAATGCTTCTAGCACAATGGGAGCATTGTATAAAGATGATGTCAAAAACATTGATGTTATAATGCCATCTATCGAAGAACAGTCAAAGATTGGAATATATTTTCAGTCCCTCGATCACCTCATCACTCTTCACCAGCGAAAGCCAATTCCCCATCCCAACCATCCAATTATCCACACGAAACACAAAGGAGAAGAAAAATATGTCAGAATTAGAGTCAATGATAGAGGAAAAATTGATAGAACAGCTAATTTACGGAGATTCCCAGTGGACATACCGAGAAGATTTAAAGACGGAGGAGGATCTGTGGGCGAATTTCAGATATATTCTGGAGCAGAATAATAAGGACAGACTGGATGGAGAGGGACTTTCTGACTCTGAATTTGAACAGGTAAAGAACCAGTTGCAGTTTTCCTCATTTTATAAAGCAGGGGAATGGTTGGTAGGTGAGAATGGAAAGGTAATGGTTCATGTACAGCGGGATATGGAAAAGTTACATCTTGTAGTAATGAACCATGAGCATATTGCAGGAGGTTCCAGTGTTTATGAAGTGATTAATCAGTATAAAGCACTGAAATCAGATGATGAGGATTCCACAGATGTGCGGGACAGAAGATTTGATGTAACTCTTATGATTAATGGGCTTCCCATGATACATATTGAGTTGAAGAATAAACAGCATTCTTACATGGACGGATTCTGGCAGATAAAAAAATATATTGGTGAGGGTAAATTTACCGGGATTTTCTCAGCTGTGCAGATGTTTGTAGTCAGTAACGGTGTGGATACCAGATATTTGCGCAGCAGGGGATACAGAGTTAAATCCCAAATTTATGAGTGGATGGGTAGACAGAAAGAATAATCCTGTTTCAGATTATCTCAGCTTTGCAAAAAAGTGTACTCCGTATTCCCCAGGCTCATGAAATGATTGCCAGATATACAGTTCTGGATGAAGATGCCAGACGGCTGATTCTGCTCAGACCATATCAGATTCATGCCATTGAGTCTATACGTGAAGCTTCAAAAACCGGAGAATCCGGTTTTGTATGGCATACAACCGGTTCGGGAAAAACACTGACATCCTATAAGGCAACAAGAAATCTTTTGATGGATATTCCAAGTATTGATAAGACGATTTTTCTCATTGACCGTAAAGATTTGGATACACAGACAACTATGGCATTTCAGGCATATGCAAATAATGATCTGGTAGATGTGGATGAAACAGATAATGTTAATGATCTAAAAAAGAAATTAAAATCGGCTGACCGTCAGGTGATTGTAACGACAATTCAGAAAATGCAGATTCTCATAAGTAAAAGACTGCAGGAAGGAACACCGGACTTTGACAAAATCAAAAATCTGAGGATTGCTTTTGTAGTGGATGAGTGCCACAGGGCAGTGACACCGAAAACAAAGAGAGAACTGGAACGTTTCTTTGGCAGGTCTTTATGGTACGGTTTTACCGGAACTCCACGTTTCGCAGAGAACCCATATCCACAGATGGGCGATTTGCCACGAACAACAGAAGAATTATATGGAAAATGTCTCCATTCTTATACCATACAGAATGCAATTCATGACAAGGCGGTTCTGGGATTTCAGGTTGAGCATAATGGTCCTAAAAATATGACAGATGAAACGGACAGCAGCCAGTATGACAATGAAACGCATATGTTAAAGGTATTGGATGTAATTTTAAACAAATCCTATTACAAATTAGGTCTTCAGAATGGAAAGGGAATGACATATGAGTGCATGCTTACAACCAAATCCATTCAGGTTGCACAGAAATATTATGAGCTGCTTACCAGAGTAAAGAATGGAGAAACTTCACTTGTGATCGATGAGAAAATCAGACAGGTGCTTCCGGATTTTCCTAAATTCGCCATCACCTATTCTGTTACCGAAAATGAAGAAGGCTCCCATGTGAATCAGGAAAAAATGCAGAAATCCCTGAATGATTACAATGATATGTTTGGAACCAAATATGAAATGTCCCAGATACAGAGCTATAATGCCAATCTGAATAAACGTCTTGCCAGAAAAGATGCCAGATTTAAGAGCAGACGAGAACAGCTGGATCTGGTAATTGTGGTAGACAGGCTGCTTACAGGTTTTGATGCACCATGTATGTCTACGATTTTTATTGATCGTCAGCCTATGGGACCGCATGATCTGATTCAGGCTTTTTCAAGAACTAACCGTATTTATGACACCAATAAGACATATGGACAGATTGTAACTTTTCAGGCACCAAAGCTCTTTAAGAAGTGTGTGGATAATGCGGTGAAATTGTATTCTGCGGGAAGTACAGAGACAGCGTTGCTGGCAGAATGGGATGAAGTAGAGCCTGCATTTCGTAAAGCACTTTCTGCACTGAAAATCTGCGCTGAGAAGCCTTCGGACATTCCAGGCATGTCCATGAAAGAGAAGAAAATTTTTGCAAAAATGTTCCAGGAGTTTGACAGCCTGTTTGCACAGCTGAAATCTTTTACAAAGTATGACGACAGTATGTTGGAAACGTATGGAATTACAGAGACAGAATATGAGGATTATGCAGGTCATTATAAAAATGTAATGGAAGAGATTCGTGATTCCAAAGATCATGGGGATTCAGATTCCGGTGATACACAGGTGGATCAGGATTATGAATTGATGGCATACAGCAGTACAAAAGATTGATTACGAATATATTATTAACCTGATCCAGAATATTGTAACTCCTACAGAGGAGGATGAGGAAATTACACCACAGGAACGGCTGAAAAAGCTGGAAGAAGTAAAACAGTACGTGGCGGAGCTTCGCAAAGATAATGAAAAAGTAGCAGTCCTTATGTCAAATCTGATTGCAGATATTGAGAAAGATGACAGAAAGTACAGGGGAAAGTCTATCCTTAATATTATTGAAAATATGAAACGAGACTGTATGGAAAAAGTTATCTCTGATTTCTGTATTCAATGGTATGCGTCAAAGGATGATGTAATGTATGCGGCAATCCATTACAGAAATGGGAAAATCCCCAATGAAACGGCAATTAAGGCAACTGTTGATTATACCAGCTACAAAGAAGCACAGGAAACGGCTTTGCCGAAGTATAAATTTTATAATCGCATGATGGCAGAATTAAAGAAAACTCTGGACGAAGAGATAAAACCTCTTCTTATGACTGCATAAATCTATCAAATTTATCCGCTCCATTTGCAGAATTGCTATAGTTATTACATTGTGAATATCAGCGCAGGTAATTTCGGAAATGGAGAATGCTTATGTCAAATGATACAAATAACAATGTACTGTTTTCACAGTATTATGCACAGTGGATTGATGTATATAAAAAAGGGTGCAATTCGTGAAGCAACTATGGCAAAATATCTGATGACACAGAGGTGGGTGGAGAAGCTGGTGCCTGAACTGAGGGTGTCAGAGCTGACCAGAACGGCATATCAGCAGCTTTTGAATGATTATGCAAGGGAACATGAGAGACAGACTACGCTGGATTTTCATCATCAGCTGAAAGGTGCTATTCTGGATGCAGTTGATGAAGGAATGATAGAACGAGATCCGACCAGAAAAGCCATCATTAAGGGAAAAACTCCCAAGGCCAAGAAAATAAAATATCTGAATCAGTTTGAACTTCATACATTGATCGCTGATCTGGATATTAAGGAAGAGCCAAACTGGGACTGGTTTATTCTTCTTGTTGCAAAAACCGGAATGAGATTTTCAGAAGCTCTGGCGATTACTCCGGCAGATTTTGATTTTGGCAGGCAGACGCTGTCAATAAGCAAAACCTGGGATTATAAAGGTGAAGGTGGTTTCCTTCCAACGAAGAACAAATCTTCTGTGAGAAAAATTCAGATTGACTGGCAGATTGTTGTAAAATTCTCAGAACTGACCAAAACACTTCCGCAGAATCAGCCTGTTTTGTGGGAGATCGAAGGTTTACAATTCTACTGTGAATGATGTGCTTACCAGGCATTGCAGAAGGTGTGGGATATCTGAGATTTCCATACATGGACTCAGACATACCCATGCCTCATTATTATTGTTTGCCGGAGTGTCTATTGCCAGTGTTGCGCGCAGACTGGGGCATGCAAGCATGACTACAACACAGAAAACATACCTGCACATTATTCAGGAACTGGAGAACAAAGATGTAGATCTGGTGATGAGAACTTTATCAGGATTATAATCTGGATGATTTAGAGAAATTACCTGCGCTGATAAAAAGTTACTGTTTTTTCTGTTACAGGAGGCATGGAAAAAAATGTGAAGTATGATATACTATTAGTTATCTTATAGGCAGGCATTACAGAATAATAGGGAGTTTTTGAATATTTGCGCGTCACATTCTCGTTACTTTAGTGAACTTAGATGAGTTAGATACTTAAATGAAAAACTAAATTCCAGCTGTGGATTATCTCAGTAACTATGCGGGATTAAATTCTGTAATGCACCTTAACAATTCTATTTTTTTGTCTTATAATAAACCTGTAAGCACTCATGATTTATGTTTTTATGCATACTAACCGGGCATCTGAAAATAGTGTGCGAGACTAAATTCCACATGCCTTATGTGCAAGACTAAATTCTGGTGCAGTGAAATCTGCCTGTGCTTTACTATTTTATTTTATAAGTTTTGGACTAAGCATAACATCATCAGGTGCGATTGCCTTTAAT
>ENA-OQDM01000400-OQDM01000400.1-human-gut-metagenome-genome-assembly--contig:-NODE-400-length-26072-cov-1.163268_pt1 | contig 26072 bp, 30 predicted proteins | sample MGYA00242772_ERZ504605 | MGnify/ENA primary metagenome ERZ504605 (study PRJEB26092, sample SAMD00036348) | human gut metagenome | host: Homo sapiens | study: EMG produced TPA metagenomics assembly of... | reverse complement strand
AGGAAATATCACCGTAGGAAATATTTCCTTTTTCAATAGACTGGCGCAGGCTGCCGCCATTGAACAGACAGCCGTCCACGCTGACGCCTGAAGCTGCCATTGCCTGCTGCGCCTGCCAAAGGTACGCATCCGCCACGAAGTCTCCCAGGTTCGTTTCATCCGTACGCACACCGGGGTCGCGGCTGCCATTCAAAAGCAACGGTGTTTCCCCCAGCTTCAATGCCATCGCGTCGTCCACTTCCCGCTGCGTCTTATCTACCAGTTCTTTGACGATAGGATCTTCTTCATTAAAATCGCCATACTTGCAGAAATTCTCCGTCCATTTATTATCCATGTGGGTAATGACGCCGATATTTTTCGTATAGTGTCCTGTCTCTGCAAGCAGCGCCCCATTGATATATTTATTCTTTGCCGTATGATCATGTCCGTCGATAAAAATATCAATACCGTTTACATTTATGAGAATATCATCAGAACGGTGCCCCCTATTGGCATCTTCACTGCCCAGATGTCCAACTGCCACGATGAGATCGCATTTATCCTCTTCTTTTAATTTCTTCACCAGATTCTGTGTAACGGCAATCGTCGCCTTATCGTCCAGGAATTTCAAACCATATACATTTTTTGGATTGGTCGTCACCACGGTTTCCGGCGTAGTGAGACCAATAATTCCGATCTTCACATCCCCTTTTTTTGTATATGACAGAATCCCGAGCAAGCGGCTTGTTTGTCGCTTCTACAATGACATTGGCGGAAAGCATGGGAAACTTCGCCTCCCGGATACGCTCTGCCAGAACATCCTGCCCGTAATCAAATTCATGATTGCCCAATGCCATAGCATCATAACCAACGGCATTCATAAAAGCGATTGCCGACTTCCCCTTGCTGAAATTTACAAGATTATTGTCCTGTATGGCATCACCGGCATCTACAAGAAGCACATCCTTTCCCTGTGACAGGTAATGCTTACGCAGGGCGGACACGGTGGCCATACCGTTGATTCCTTCCGCCCGCCGGTCAAAACCGTGGGTATCATTGGTGTGGATAATAACCAGATTGGAAAATCGGCAGCCAGCGCCTGTCCGCAAAGCAGCATGGACACTGCCAAAAACGCAGCCATCTTCTTTTTCATAATATTCTCCATTCCACCGCCTTCCACCAGGCGGCATAAACGACCTGTAATTCCCCGCTTTCTCCGTATTTTACTTTATCCTACCGCTCTCGAATACTTCGTAGCCGCTCCTGAATTCAGCTCAAAGCAACGTTTCTGCAAAGTCCCATTCTCCCCGCAGGGGAGCATAAATATAATGAGATTGGAATCATCCACATAGAAGCGGTAAGGGCCGGGCATTTCTGCCGGACGATATCCGTCCGGAATGCAGCCGTCAGGCCTCTCCGAGCTCCATACCCCATCCTTGTAAAAGAACATTCCCGCCCGGATATTCTTTTCCAGACTTTCCACGGTCATGAAACGTTCATCCTCCTTGCGGACAATATCCTTCCATGATACCCGCTTCCCCGTATTCTGCAAAAAGGTGAATGCTTCGTCCATATATACATCCAACTGGCCGTGAAGAATCTGCTTGACCATGACAAGAGAATAAATATTATCCCCGTTCTTCGTAATCATCGGATAGACCCATGTGCCCGGCTCTCCCTCTTTCTGATAGTCTTGATACGCTTTGTCTACATAAGCGCGAAGCTGTTTATTGACCGCCTTCGCCGCCCCGCTGCACTCGTTCACCGGCGTCCGCCCGTCTATAAAACTGACCGCCTGCACCTGGGGTACAGTTGCCTTAAACTTTCCCTTTTCAAGGGTATACTCTTTCTTCGGGATGAACAGGACACCATAAACAGGTTCCCGCGCCATGGCAAAAACACCTGTCACGAGAGCCAAAAGAAACACGCAAACCGAAACCAGCTTTTTCATTTCCCTCTCCTTTCCGCAATGACAAAAATTCAAGTTCATAAAAATAATACTGACCTGCCCTTAGTATACAGGAAATACAGAAAAAAATCAGTTGACAAAAGAAGATATTCATACCGTCCTTCCGTACCGTTTCCTGCGTCGCCCCATGCTTTAATACCGGACACCAGAAGCCCTTTCTGATTCCTATCATTAGTGAACGGGGGTAAGAATTCCGTGTGGGAAAAACAGGAAACGGAACAGTGGCACGGAGTGAAGAATATTACCCTGATGACACCTTACCGCTTCTCTCTCCACGGGTATAGATCCTTCACATTCGTTCAGGATGACGATTAACATTTCCCTCATTATGACGCCTTATCGTTCCCCTCATCATGACACTCTCTCCTTCAATCGTCATTCTGAATGGAGACAAGAATACTTTGTAAGAAAGCAGGAAAGCGGAAATATGACATGGAGTGAAGAATCTATGACTCTGATGACGCCTTACCGGCTTCTTCACCACGGTAATAGATCCTTCACATTCGTTCAGGATAACGCTTAACGTTTCCCTCATTATGACAGCAGATCCTTCACATTCGCTTCGGATGACGCCTTGCCATGAGCGCCGTTTTCATCAGCAAATGAAAAAGCTGTCAGAAATCCGACTTTCGCCTTCTGACAGCTTTTTGTTATCTCATATCTCGCTTCCCGTACCTGTTTTCCGTATCGCTTCCAGCCTATTTAAAATTTGTTTTTCCTCCTCTTCGCCAAAGAAGCGCCCGACGGGCAGCCCTTTATCATTAAAGCCCTGTATGGTGACATCGGTTCCGGTATGAACAAACTTTCCGTAGATACGGATTTCATCATCCCGCACCTCATACCGATCTACGGAACACACGGATACGCAGCCTCTATAAGGCGGGATCCGGTACAGAGAAAAAAAAACGCCGCCCCCAGTACCAATTGTACACCACCATGCCCGTCGAATCTTCCGGCAGGTATATACGATACCCGAAATACACCCTGCGATATATCCGAATGACCGCGCAGCACGTAAGAACCGTAAGAAGGAATACTATAAAAAGCTTCTCTCCGCCGTTTAAAAACGGATGCGTACCTGTATATTCCACTACCAGCCCGTAAAAGACAAACAGCAGAACAGCCAGAAGCATATTTTTCAAATCCAACAACCCCTGTCCTCCAAAAGGAGCCGCGATTTCCGCATATCCGTCCGGCGGCGGTTCAGGCTTGAGAACTTGCTCCCGCCGTCTCGCCTGTTCCATCATTTTCAAATTCACTTTTTCCTGTTCGCAGGCATCCGGATCTGCGGTCCAGGTATTCTTCCGGTACCATTCTTTTACTTTATATATACTCAGTGCCAGGCATCCCATGGCCGCCAGCAGCACAAGCACTGCAATCATTTCTGTTTCCACGATATTCTCACCATCATATTCCTGTAATAAAAAAACGGAATAGATTACTCTACTCCGTTTCAGCAGCGGACCGAAAAGAACTGCCGTTTACAGCAAAGGCTTACCCGATCCGCGCCCTGTTTATTCTTCAGGACAGGCAGGCGCCTTGATCAAGTTGCCGTCCGCATCCTTATCCTTATATACGATGACATACGCTGTTCCATAAGAAGTCGATCCTGTTACAGACAATTCTTTTGAAAAAACGGCTTCCCCTACTTCCCCTTTGTAATACTCATACCGGCTCTTGGGCGAATAGAAATAAATACCCGCCGTATAAACAAAACCTTTTTCTAAAAACAAATCACAGGGAATCGGTTCCGGCGTCTTATAATTCTGATTGCCCGAAACACCGGCGGATGTTGTCTGGAACTTCGCCTCCAGCGTATGGCGGCCTTCCGGAAGCACTACGGTATAGTAAGAAAGCTTACTTCCCATGTGTTCATATTCGGAAAAAACTTTCCCGTCAATCCGGATGGGATCCCCATAGATCTGCAGCACGGCTTGATCTCTGTTTTCACTGATAAGCTGATGTTCCTTCTTCTCTTTTTTCTTATAATACATCATACAAGGGATACTCAAAAGTGAAACAGCGATAAAAAAAGCCACAACGATAAAAATAGAATCCATTAGCACACATTCCTTTCTTCAATTCATATATTTCAAGCAATGATGCAAAAACTTCCGCCGGCAGGCGGATACCGTTTCCAGTTTCAAGTATAACATAGTTCCCATCCTTTGAAAAAACGGTTTAAACAGAAATAGTATCCGCCCGGAAAATCATATTCCTCATTTCCAAAACAGGGCCTGCCGTTTTTATTTTTAACCTTCTTTATTCCGCGCCTTTCTTTCCTTTGCGCTGCTTCACATACACCATCAGCACCGATATATCCGCTGGGGAAACACCGGGGATTCTCGCCGCCTGCCCCAGAGAGAGGGGGCGGATTTTATCCATTTTCTGTCTCGCTTCTGTGGAAATACCGTCAAGGGACAGGTAATCCATATCAAGGGGAAGTTTTTCATTTTCCATGCGGGCAGCTTTCCGCACGGCTGCTTCCTGCCTTGCGATGTAGCCTTCATACTTCACGGTAATTTCCATCTCTTCCACAGCTTCCTCATCAAAAGAGGGACAGCCGAGTATTTCCATCATTTTCCGATAGGTCATTTCAGGCCGTTTCAGAATCTGATCGGCCCCGGTACCTGTCGTCAGGGGTGCGGTTCCCATGCTCTCCAGAGCCCGATTGATCTCTTCTTTCGGGGTAAAACGCTGTGTACGGATATAGTCCATAGCTTCTTCATATTTCTTTTTCCGCTCCAGGAAACGGGCATACCGTTCTTCTCCCACCAGACCGATACTATGTCCTTTTTCGGTGAGACGGAGATCGGCATTGTCCTGCCTCAGAATGAGGCGGTATTCGCTGCGGCTTGTCATCATGCGGTAGGGTTCGTCAGCGCCCTTGGTGACGAGATCGTCTACGAGAGATCCGATATATGCTTCATGGCGGGCAAGGATAAACGGATCTTTTCCCTGTATTTTGAGCGCGGCATTGATCCCCGCCACGAGTCCCTGGGCAGCTGCCTCTTCGTAACCGCTCGTACCATTTGACTGCCCCGCGGAATAAAGGCCGGGAAGTTTGATTACTTCCAGCGTGGGATAGAGCTGGAGAGGATCGAGCAGATCATATTCGATGGCATAAGCGGGCCGCATCATTTTCACATCTTCAAACCCGGGAATGGTGCGGAGGAAAGCATACTGCACATCGATCGGCATGGAGGTGGACATGCCCTGCACGTACATTTCCGTGGTGTCCAGTCCCTCAGGTTCGACGAAGAGCTGGTGGCGGTCTTTATCTGCAAAACGGACGACCTTGTCTTCAATGGAAGGGCAGTAACGGGCTCCGATGCCATGAATCTTTCCCGCATACTTGGGGGCGCGCATAATATTTTCCCTGATGATTTCATGGGTCTTTTCATTGGTATACGTAAGCCAGCAGTTCCGTTTATTTCTGTCTTTCCGTTCACTCATAAAGGAAAAAGCATGATTCTCCGGATCGCCTTCTTCCAGTTCCATTTTGTCCATATGAAGCTCCGCCTGTCTACACGGGATGGCGTCCCCGTTTTGAAACGGAGAATTTCCAGCCCGTGTTTTTTCAGATTGGCGGACAGCCCCACAGAAGGACGCATGCCGTTGGGGCCGCCGGAATACATAGTGTCGCCGATGATGATCATGCTGTCCAGGTACGTGCCGGTACATAAGATGACAGCTTTTGCCCGGTATTCTTCATCCAATTCGGTAGTAATGCCCACGCACTTTCCGTCTTCCACGATGATATCCATGACCTGCACCTGTTTCAGATCCAGGTTTTCCGTATTTTCCACCACATTTTTCATATAGCGGTGATAAGCGCCTTTATCCGACTGGGCACGGAGGGCATATACCGCCGGTCCTTTCCCCCGGTTCAGCATGCGCATCTGGACAGCCGTCGCATCGGCGGCGATACCCATTTCCCCTCCGAGAGCATCTATTTCCTTTACAAGATGGCTCTTGCCCGGCCCGCCGACAGCGGGATTGCATGGCATCATGGCCACATTGTCCAGTGAAATCGTCGTAAGAAGCGTACGGCATCCCATGCGGGCAGCGGCCAGAGCCGCTTCACACCCCGCATGTCCCGCGCCGACGACAATCACATCATAAGTATCAATGAGATACATTTTATCCTTCTTTCTTTATCTTCCGGAGAATTTCTTCCTGATATAACTGATTTATTATATCGAATTTCTTTGTTTTTTTCAAAAAAGAAATGGGCCTGTACACACTGCGATAAAAAATAAACCACCGCATCAGCGATGGTCCTCGTTCATCTTTATTCCTTTTCCCTGCTTATTGTTTTTATATTCTCTTCTTTATCTTGTCGGACTTTGATTTCCTGCTTACTTCGGTTTCAAAGCGGGGTTTCTTGTTTCCATGATCCACTGCGAAAAATCTTCAGGCTTTACTCCCAGATTGATTTCCGCCCACTCTTTCCATTTCATCGTTTTCTTTTTTACCGCCAGAATTTCTTCCATCTTCTTTCCCGTCTTCACTTCGAGAAGGTAAGCAAGGCGGATCCAATGGTTCGGGTATCCTTCCTTCAAGGCGTTAAACGCGCGGTCTTCTTCCACGCCATAGAAACGATGCAGCCGGCGGGCACGGTGGCGGAAATATTTTTCATCATACCTGTCTCCCGTGATGCCCAGCCTGACCTGCACACGGCCCCAGGCTCTTCCCTGCGGAGCGCCAGTACTTCCTCGATATCCCTTTCCCGTCATGCAGGCAAAAAGCGCCGCTTTGTCCGCATCTGCATAGCGAACACCTCTTTCGAGTATGTCCCGCACTTTCTCTTTATCCATTTCATACTTTTGGCTGATGGAACGGATTTCGTCTTCTCTTGTCATCTGCGCTGCTTTCATAGAGCCTCCCTGATCATGATTTCTTTTACAACAGTATAGCACAATTTCGATATCCTCTGTCCTATTTGAACGGACGGTCGATTTTTGCTACAATAAGTACGCATTCTTACCAAAGAGGTGAATCTATGTTTAATTCATGAAATATTTAAAAATGCAGACCCGAAAAGTCTTGCAATGACAGGCGAATCCAATGTCACTTACGGCCAGCTTGAAAAAGCAGTGGAAAATTACAGGAATACGCTGCATGCCATGGGCATCCGCCGCGGCGACACGGTGGGCCTGTACACGGCAAACCGTGCGGAGTTCGTGTATGTATACATGGCGGTCGTCAGTCTCGGCGCGATCATCGTTCCGATAAACAATTCTCTTGTTGACCGCGAAGTGGATTTCATTCTCCGCGACGCGGAGTCGAAGCTCCTAATTTCCGATATGCCCCTTACCGTTTCCGTACCGTTCATCGACATCCATGATCTGGATTACCGCGCATCCACGGAAAACGCGCCGAAGGCTCCTGCCCTCCCGGCAGATCTGACAGAAGATGACGTATGCGCCCTGATTTATACATCAGGTACGACAGGAAGCCCGAAAGGCGCCATGATCACCCACAAGAACCAGGTGCGCAATGTGGAACAGTACACTGCCGTAGTCCGTTTCAAACCGGAGGACAAAGTGCTCTGCGTGCTCCCCATGTTCCACTGCTACGGTCTGACCACCGTGGTGCTGGGAAGTTTGTACCACCATTCCACTATCGTCATCCTCCGCTCCAAAAGCCCAACGGAAATCATCAATACGATCATGAAATACTCCGTCACCATCGCGATTATGGTGCCGCCGCTTTACAACCTGCTTGCCCGCCGCGGCGAACCGAGCAGCATGAAAACGGTGCACACCTTTGTTTCCGGCGGCGCATCCCTACCCCAGCCTGTGGCGCAGTCTTTCTATGAACGGTTCGGCCATCCTGTGCAGGAAGGTTACGGCCTGACAGAAGCGTCTCCCGTCGTTTCCATCCTCCCCACGGCTAAGCCGAAATACCTTACTTCCGGTCCCGCCCTCCCCGGTGTAGAGGTAAAAGTCATCACTGATAAGGAAGGACCTTACGTTCCGGGCACAGTCGGCGAACTCGCCGTCCGCGGGGACAACGTGATGAAAGGTACTGGAAAAACCGGAAGAAACAAAGAAAGTACTCGATAAAGACGGCTGGCTCCGTACCGGCGACTTGGTATACATGGACGCTGATGGATACATTTACATTGTAGACCGCATCAAAGACCTGATCATCATGAACGGTGAAAATATTTATCCCGGCGAAGTGGAAGACTGCATCTATGAAGTGGAAGGCGTCGGCGAATGCGCTGTCGTAGGCCATCCCGATCCGCTCCGCGGACAGTCGGTATGGGCATATGTGGTCATGAAGGAAGGTTTTGCCTTTGACGAAGACAAGATCCGCAAGCACATGGTAAAAAACATCGCATCTTACAAAATACCGAGACGTTTTATTCCCCTTGACGCTCTTCCGAAAAACGCGACCGGCAAAATTTTGAAACGCGCCCTCCGTGACGGCTAGAGATATAAATACATGTACAAACATAAAAAAGATGGCAATTCCGCTTTTCGGATCCTGCCGTCTTTTTTCATGCGGGAAATGTGCAAAGGTCTGCAGAATCCCCCGTCTCCTGTCTTTTGAAATGAGTCCTCCCCATATGCTTTCTTTCCGTGTTCCATTATTTCAAGACTCCTTTTGTTTCTTTTATTCGGATTATATTATTTATTTTATATGACATACTTTATTTAAATATTAGATATACCAATTTTAAATATTTACATATGCCGACTTATATGCTACTATACCTTATATGATAATTACTCTCAAATAACTTGGGGTCATTATTAAATAAATACAAAGGAGAATTTCTCATGTTAAAGAAAATAGTTTTCGGTCTCTGCATTCCCCTCGCCATCCTCGGCGCGGCGGCCCTGTCTTTTTCAGGCTGCGGAAAATCTGCACCCGCTTCCGATTCTGCCGGCAAAATGAAAGTCGTCGCCACCACGACGATGCTCACCGACCTCGCCCGGCAGATCGGCGGGGATAAAGTGGAAGTATCCGGCCTCATGAAAGCCGGTGTGGATCCTCATCTTTATCAGGCCGGTGCCGGCGATGTGGACGCCATGAACAAAGCGGATATCGTTGTGTACAACGGTGTCCATCTGGAAGGGAAAATGGGCGCGATTTTCGATAATCTCCACGCGCAGAAGAAACCCACGATCCGGGTAAGCGACGGCATTCCTTCCGAAACGCTCCTCGACTTTGAAGAGGACGGTGAAAAAACGAAAGATCCCCACATCTGGTTTTCCGTAAAGAACTGGAAAGCCGCCGCGAAAGAAGTAGCAAAAGGATTTTCGGAAAAAGATCCGAAGAACAAATCATACTATGAAGATCATCTGAACGCTTACCTCGCCGAACTGGACAACCTGGACAAATACATCAGAAAGGAAGTGGAATCTGTCCCAAAAGATTCCCGTATCCTCGTCACCGCCCATGACGCTTTTGCTTATTTCGCCAGAGATTACGGATTTGAGGTTAAAGGCATCCAGGGAATCAGCACTGCCAGCGAAGCAGGCACTTCCGACATCAGCACGCTGGCCGCTTTCATTGCGGATCATAAAATCAAAGCGGTCTTCGTGGAATCTTCCGTCCCCCATAAAACCATCGAGTCTCTCCAGGCTGCTGTCAAAGCACGGGGCTTCGATGTTTCCATCGGCGGCGAACTGTACTCCGACTCTCTTGGCGGCGAGTCCACGAAAGAGGGCACTTATATCGGCATGTACGAGCACAACATAAAGACAATCACGGAAGCGCTCCGCTGAACATTTTGAATTTCCGGCGCATGGATCGGGGATCCCCTCGTTCCGTGCGCTTTCATTTCATGAAATATCTTTTGGAGGTGTCATCGTGGAACACGTTATCGAACTGGAAGACATCACCGCTGCCTATGACCGCCAGCCCGTCTTATGGGATTTGGATCTGAATATTCCGAAAGGCTCGCTTATGGGAATCGTCGGACCGAACGGCGCGGGCAAGTCTACCCTTTTAAAAATTATACTGAACCTGCTTGCCCCCGTTTCAGGGCGGATCCGTTTTTCCATAGACGACGAAACCGATGCGAAAAAAGCACGGCGGAAAATTGCGTATGTCCCGCAGAATGGTTCAGTCAACTGGGATTTTCCCGCCACAGTAAAAGACATCGTCCTCATGGGACGGTACGGCCACATCGGCTGGTGCCGCGCTCCCTCACAGGGCGACCGTCTGATTGCGGAAGAAATGATTGCCCGCGTCGGCATGGACGGTTACGAAGACAGACAGATCAATGAGCTTTCCGGGGGACAGCAGCAGCGCGTTTTCCTGGCCCGGGCCCTCGCGCAGGAAGCATCTGTCTATCTTCTGGACGAGCCTTTTAAAGGCGTGGATATGCAGACGGAAAAAATCATCGTCCGCATTTTAAAAGAAATGGAGAGCCGCGGAAAGACGATCCTTGTCGTCCATCACGCGCTCCGCACCGTCCCTCTTTATTTCGACCACGTCGCCATGATCAACCGCCGCCTTATAGCAGCAGGATCCGTACGGGATGTTTTCACGGAAGAAAATATCGAAAGAACTTTTTCTCCGTCGAAAGGAGTCTGACCATGGAACCGGCCGCTTTCTTTGCTTTACCTTTATGGCGGGACTATACATTTCAAATCGTCCTGGCAGGAACGACTATCTTAGGCGTGCTCTGCGGCGTGGTGGGATCTTTTATCGTCCTCCGCAGGGAGGCGCTTCTGGGGGACGGTATTTCCCATTCTTCCTATCCGGGAATCATGCTGGCTTTTCTATTTCTCGGCGTGAAAACATTGGAAGGCCTTTTATTGGGCGCTTTTCTGTCCGCTCTTGCTGCACTGTCCCTTATCCTTCTCGCCCGCCACTATACGAAACTTCCTTTTGACGGCGTTCTCGCCTCCATTCTTTCCTCTTTTTTCGGCGCGGGTCTCGTTCTGTCTTCCATCATCCAGCATACAGGAAATGCCAACCAGTCCGGACTGAATCAATTTATTTTCGGACAGGCATCCACTATTCTTTACCGCGACGTCCTTCTCACAGGATCTATTTCTATTTTTACCCTTTTCCTGATTTTCCTTTTCAGAAAAGAATTGAAACTGATGGCTTTTGATCCGGACTATGCCGCAGTTCTCGGATTTCCGCGGGGCAAACTGAATGTATTCCTCTCCTTCCTTGCCACAATCACCGTCCTTCTTTCCATCCAGGCCGTAGGCATTATCCTCATGAGCGCCATGCTCATCGCGCCTGCCGTTGCCGCAAGGCAGTGGACGCGGCGTCTTGAACCGATGATCCTTCTGTCTGCCGTCATCGGCGCGCTGTCCTCCGCTATCGGTACGACGGCAAGTTCTCTCATTCCCCAAAATGCCTACAGGCCCCGCCATCGTCGTGGCATTGTCCTTTTTCGTTATTCCCGGCCTTTTGCTGGCGCCGCAGCGGGGGATTCTTTCCCGATGTCTCCATAAAAAGAAAATGGCCGCCCTCGCGGAAGGAGACCACTTATGAATTCTTTTGCCGAAATACTTCTTATCGCCATCTTCATGTCAGCCGCCTGTGCCCTGCCGGGGAACTTCCTCGTTCTCCGGCGCATGTCCATGCTGACTGATGCCATCAGCCATACCGTCCTCCTCGGCATCGTACTCACTTTCCTTGCCGTCGGCAGCCTGGACTCGCCTCTCCTCATTATCGGCGCGTCCCTCATGGGTGTCCTTACAGTGTGGCTGATCGAACTCCTCTACCAGAGCAGGCTCGTCGCCTCCGATTCCGCTATCGGCCTCATATTTCCCCTGCTCTTCAGTATCGCCGTCATCCTCGTGACACGGTACGCGGGCAATGTCCATCTGGACACGGACTGCATTCTTTTGGGAGAACTTGCCTTTGCCCCCTTCGACCGCCTGATCATAAACGGGATGGATCTCGGCGCGAAAGGCCTGTACACGGGCGGTGCAGTTCTTGTGATTTCCGTCGCCGTCATTTCCCTTTTTTATAAAGAAATAAAATTGGCTACTTTTGATCCCGTCCTGGCAGGTGTACTGGGATTTTCTCCCGCCATCATCCACTACGGCCTGATGAGCCTCGTCTCCCTTGTGGCGGTTACGTCCTTCCAGTCCATCGGCTCGATTCTCGTCATCGCATTTATGATCATTCCCGCCATGACTGCCGCTCTGTGGACAAGGACGCTTTCAGGACGCCTCGTGCTCAGCTGTCTTCTCGGTACGGCCGGTGCGGTACTCGGCATCATCGGCGCGATTGTTTCAGACTCATCTCTGGCAGGCATGATGGCCGCCGTTCTCGGCGTATTTTTCATCATTTCCCTGATTTTCGCTCCCGCCACAGGTATCCTGGCGGCTTTCCGTCAGCGAAAAAAACAGCGGTTCGCTTTCGGACGGGAAACGCTTCTCCAGCATCTTCTTTTCCATGCGGGCACTAAAGAGGAATCACGGGAAAACGCTCTTTCCACCCTCTCCGTCCACATGAAATGGCCGGAAACCTTCACCTGGCAAATCTGCCGTTCCCTCTTAAAAGACGGGTACATCACAGAAAGAAACGGCATCCTTCTCCCCACGGAACAGGGAAAGGCCCATAACCTTTTTTACAGAGAAAATGTGCGGGCGTAAAACGCAAAAAAGACAGCAGTCCCATTGTAAGGCTTGCTGTCTTTTTTATCCGGAAACAGGGCCGCTATTCTCCGTAAAGCGCCCTGATCGCTCCGCTGGCGCCTATGCGGTCCGCACCTGCCGTGAGGAAAGCTCCATATCTTCCCTTGTACGGATACCTCCCGCCGCTTTGATTTTTACATTTTTCCCGATGTGTTTTCTGAAAAGTGCGATATCCGCCAAAGAAGCGCCTGCCGTACCGAACCCTGTGGATGTCTTGATATAGTCCGCCCCGCCTTTCGTGACACATTCGCAAAGACGGATTTTTTCTTCCTCTGTCAGATAACAGGTTTCCACAATCACTTTCAGAATTTTGTCGCCCGCTATTTCTTTTAGGACGGCGATTTCTTCCGTGACCAAATCATAATTTTTATTTTTTACTGCCCCTATGTTGATGACCATATCAATTTCATCGGCGCCGTCATCAAGGGCATGAATCGTTTCTTCTGCTTTTGATTCGCTGTTCCCGTTGCCCAAAGGAAACCCGACCACCGTGCAAATAGTAAGGCGGGAATAATTTTCCCGGATCTTCTTTACATAAGAAGACGGCACACAGACGGACGCGGTCTGGTATTTCACGGCTTCATCGCACAATTTCCGTATTTCCTCCCAGCTTGCCGCCGCTTTCAGCAACGTATGATCCACATGGCTTATAATATCTTCAACTTTCATCTGTTCATTCTCCTTTCCGTTTTCTGGTGATTTCATCATATCAGATCGTTTTAAAATCAGGCAGCCGTTTTTCATATGCTTCCCGTATGACCATTCCTGCACTCATGCCTGTCATGATCATGCCTGCCCGTAATTGTTCCTTACACTTATTTATTGTAGCAGAATCCGGCGGCAGGAGAAATCCCTATTATATCAGGGTACGGACCGCTTCCCGCATTTTTTCAAAGACCGGCGGGCCATAAAGACGTTCCATGGCATCTCTTGTGACAATCCAGCTCCGTCCCGATTTCCGCCGGTCACCGTCCGCCATCCGCGCTGCCCGATGGCCCGCACCGGAGGCCGCCGAACGCACATCGCCGCTGTCACGGTTCCACAGCTCCGCCGCTTCCAACGTCGTAAATACGAGAAGAAGCGGATTCATGGGAGCAGCCGGTTCACTGCCGCCGCCATAACGAAGATCGGCCGCCTGTTTCGTAATGAGCCAGTTCTTTCCTGATCTTCTTGCTTCCGATTTTTTAAAAGCGCCCTTCTCACAATCGGACGCCACCGTCTTTCCGCTGATGCCGTAAAGCGCCCCCGCTTCTTCGGCAGTCACCGTGTACATCGTGAAATCGATTTCCCGTTTCCATTCCGCAAAGTCTTCCCCAGGCGTCCAAAGTCCGTCCGGAAAAATGTATATCCCTTCTCCGACAGCGCCGCAGAGACACCGGACGGCAAGCGGCGGGCGCCCAAAAATTCACGGCATGCGAAAAGAGTTTTGCTTTCCGAATCCAGCGTGGTCACCACCGTTCCGTAAGAAGTTTGCAAAACAGTGCCGTCCGTCTCAAATTTTTCTTTCCATATATAGAAAAAAGCGCCCTGCCGCAAAACGGTTCCCGCCTTTGCCGGCTGTCCCAGGAGATAGCTCTCATAGGCCTTAAAAGTTTCCGCGCTTTCCATATCCGTCAAAATTTCCCGCCATGATACGCCTCCATTTTTTTATTATACCAATTCTCCGCTTGAAGAAATATTTCTCCCGTTTATAATGAAATAAGAAATAAAGGAGAGCCTTATGAAAATAACAATTATCGGAGCCGGCAATACGGCCGTCGCCGCCGCCTGCTTTCTCAAAACGCTCGGTCTTTCGAGCCTCATCTATACCCGCCGTGAAGAACGGGCAAAACAGTGGAATCAATTTCCCGTAAAAGCAAGCGGCGCCTGCACCGGGTCATTTTCACTGGAAAGCACGACGGATCTGAAAACTGCCGTGCATTATGGCGACATTCTTCTCGTCTGCACGCTGGCGGCAGACCACGAAACGGTTGTTTCTGAAATCGCACCCCACCTGCAAGCGCATCAATCCATTTCTTTTTTTACGGCTGCTGGGCGCCCTCAAAGCATACCGCGCTCTTTCAAAAAGACAGGATATACCCCCTCTGACCATCGGGGAAACGGCCAATATGCCTTTATCGCCGCGCTCTCGCAGGACGGCTCCGAAATCCTCATCAAAGGAATCAAAGAAGAAATCGCTTACTCCGCTGCCGGTGATGATAAAGCTGTCAGCGCCTTCCTTCATCGCCTTGCGCCGCGGGTAGTGAAAACCGCTTCTTTCGCGTCCACTTCCCTTTCGGCAACAAACCCTGTCATCCATGTCACCGCCTCTCTCTTCAACGTGACCCGTATAGAGAACAAAGAAGATTTCTATTTCTTCGGTGACCCCATGACTGACCGCGTCATTTCCTTCATGGAACACTGCGACGAAGAACGCCTTGCCGTGGGAAAAGCGCTAGGCATCCGCCTGTCCCCCCTGCTGGAAGTGCTTAACTCTTTCTGGCCCGAAAAGAAAAATACGCTGAAAGAGGCTTTGAAAGAAAATCCTTCCTACCGCGCCGTAAAGGGCCCGTCCTCTACGGAGTACCGCTACTTCACAGAAGACCTGCCCTGCGGCCTCGGCCCTGTCCTTGATCTGGCGGAGCTGATGCATATTCCCTGCCCCTACATCCGCACCCTCGTGCAGACGGCCTCCCTCTACCTGGGAAAGCCCTACACGCCCCTCCTCACGAAAGAAGACCTGCGGATTCTGAAAAAACTGCATGCTGATTAACGGAAAGGATGTCCCATGAATAAAATTTCCCCTCTTGCTTTTACACTCTGCCTTGCCCTTGCGGGTATGCAGGTTTCCGCGGAAAACTGGATAAAGAACGCCGACGGCTCGCCCTCATGGATCGACACCGACTCCATCCGTCAGGAGCAGGCCATCTCCTCCTTTGACATGCGTTTGGAATCCTCCGATTTCACCGTCGTATCCACCATGGAATTCGACACCTCTAAAAACGCCTGGCGCACCGCCGCGCTTGTCACCCGTGACAAAGACGGAAAAGTCCTCCACGCGGAAAAGAAAGAAAATCCTGACGACGGCTGGAACAAGCTCATACCGGGCACCTATGGAAAGAATCTGTACAGGCATTATGTGGAAACGCCCCTGCCCCCGCCTGACGCGAAGTGGAAACAGCTTTACAAAGACAATCGGGGCGCAGCCTTCTCCATTGACACAAATTCTCTCCGTTATAAAAATGGCTATGCCGACTTCTGGCTTGCCGTGGAAGTCCCTAATCAGGAAAAGGATTTATCCCGGATCATTTACCGGATAAGAATGAACATGGCTTACAAAAAGGTAATGACTCTTTCCGCAACAGAGTACAACGCTGCCGGAAAAATCCGTCTCCATGCTGCCGCAGAGGGAGCAAAGGAAACCATTCCCAACGATTCTCCTGTGGAAAAAGTTTTTGAATACCTGAAAAATGAAATCGACAGCGGCCGTTTGTGACAGAATAGGAAGACCTGTCACGTCCTTCTGATATTTGCGCCTGCCGAAATTTTATGTTATAGTGTTTCATATTCCTTAACTGCGCGATGACGGGAGAAAGTAGGGAAACAGAACCGTTTCAGAAAGCCTGATGATGGAAACGGGTACGGTGATTTTTCTGAAGTGCCTCTCCGAGTGGTTTTCCGAAAAGAAAATTTCCCGAGTAAGAAAACCGGGCGCGCCCGATACAGCGCTTAAGTCATACGACTTTCCAAGGTTTCTCCGGCAACGTGGAAACGAAATTGGGTGGAACACGGAATTTACCGTCCCTTTGCACAGGGGCGGTTTTTTATTTTCGCGGTTTTACGGAAAGAAGGCTGCCATGTCCCGCATACTTACTGCAGAACATATCAAGAAATCATTTGGTAAAAACACAATATTAAAAGATATCAATCTCACCGTAGAAAAAGGCGATGTTATTTCCATTCTCGGCCCGTCAGGCACGGGAAAGACAACGCTTCTCCGGTGCTTCAATTATCTGGAAAAACCCGAAGCCGGCCGTCTTTCCATTGACGACGTGTCTGTGGACTTTTCCCATATTTCCAAAACGGAAGTGCAGAAACTCCGGCGGAAATCTACCATGGTCTTCCAGCAGTTCAATCTGTTCCGCAACAAGAATGTCCTTGAAAACATCACGGAAGGGCTGATTTATGGTTACGGCAAAACAAAAAAAGAAGCGGAAGAAATCGCCATGGAAGAACTCTCCCGCGTCCGCATGACAGACTATGCCCACATGTATCCGTCGGAACTTTCCGGCGGCATGCAGCAGCGCGTGGGAATCGCCAGAGCTCTTGCACCGAAACCTGATGTCATCCTCTTTGACGAACCCACTTCGGCGCTCGATCCCGAACTCGTAGGGGAAGTTCTGGATACCATCGCCTCCGTCGCGACCCTCGGCATCACCATGATCATCGTCACCCATGAAATGCATTTCGCTCAGGATATATCCACAAAAGCCGTATTCATGTCGGACGGCCTCATCGTGGAAGAAGGACATCCGAAAGAATTCTTCTCCCATCCGAAAGAGGAGCAGACCCGCGCCTTTCTCCGGCGCATGCTGAAAAGGGAAGAGGCGTAACTCTCCCCGTCCCGCTTGTTTTATAAAGGAATGATTCCATGCTTACTTTTGACCCCTCTTTTTTCATAGGCGTATTTCCCCCGGCTGATTTCTGCCCTTCCTTTCACAGTGGAAGTCATCATCGCGTCCATCCTGCTCTGCCTCTTCTTCGGCACGATCATCGCCGTCATCAGGATTGCCCCTGTGCCCGTGCTGGCGCCTTTCTGCGACATATGGCTCTCTTATAACAGGAGCATGCCCTTTATCCTCGACCTTTACCTCGTCTATTTCTGCCTTCCCGCCATTATACGGGGGCTCGGCATCAATCCCGACGGCTGGCCTCTTACCGTATACGTCTTAGTCTCCCTTACCTTCCACTACGCCCCCGTTATTTCAGAAATACTCCGCCCCGCTTACCTTTCTGTCGACCGGGGACAGCATGAAGCGGCCATCGTTTTCGGACTTTCTCCGGTTCGGCGCGTTTTCAGCATCATTGCTCCCCAGGCGCTCCCTGTCGCCATTCCCGGTTTGGTGAGCGAATCTGTCAATATACTGAAAGACACGTCCATCATGTTCTTCATCGGCGTCATCGACCTCATGGGCCGTGCCAACCTCATCATCAACGCCGCCTTCGGCCAGCACCGTCTGGAAACATACACCGCCGTCGCCCTGATCTACTGGGCCATCGTCATTGCCATCGAAGCGGCATTCTGGCTCTTCCAGAAACAGGGCCATAAAGAAATAAGGAGGACTGCATGATCGATTTTAAAGTCCTTCCCGAAGCGCTCCTCTTCATAGCAGGCGCCGTACCGAATACCCTTTTCATGGCATTCGTCAGTATTTTCTTCGGCATCCTCTTCGGCTCTTTTATCGCTGTGCTCCGTTTGGGAAACAATATGTTTATCAACATTTTTCTTTGCCGTATTTGTTTCCTTCTTCCGCGCCGTGCCAGGCATCGTCCAGCTTTTCATCGTATACTACTCCCTCCCCTACTTTCTTGCGCCCGTATTCAGTGCTTTTTCGGGAACGGAAGTAAAGCCTTTTGACGTAAGCCCCTACTGGAGCGTCTACCTCTGCTTCATTTTATATAACACCGCCTATCAGTCGGAAAATATCCGCGGCGCTCTCCGCTCCGTAGACCACGGCCAGTATGAAGCAGCCGTCGCCATGGGCATGACCTCATTCCGCGCTTTCACAAGGATCGTCCTTCCCCAGGCGTTCGTCGTGGCGCTTCCCGCCTTCTTCACATACTATCTGAAAACCATCAAACTCCTCGCCCTTGTCTTCACAGTCAAAGTCGTAGACATGTTCGCCAAAGCGGATATCTTCTCCGCCCTCTACAATCGGCGCATGGAACCGTACATCGCGGACGCCATCGCCTACTGGGGACTGGCCATACTCCTCACCTTCCTCTTCGACCGGTGGGAAAAGAAACTTCGCGGCAAAGGCTTCAACAAATCTGCCTGACGAAAAGACAGAACCGTTTCCCGGCGGATCTTTTCTGTTCTTTTTGCTATCCAATCTAAAACCGGCCGCTGCAAATACCTTAATTTTCTCATCAGAATAAATACTATTACTATTAATAACTGAGGAATGATTATGGATAATAAAAACTATTATGACTTGTTAAATGTTCGTCCGAATGCCTCCTGCCGGGAAATACACGCTTCTTATATCCGCCTTTTGGAAGAATACAAAACCGATCTGAACAAAACGGAAGAAGAAGATTATTTTTTGAAGATGGCGGCAAAAAATGAATATAGCCGAGTTGGAAAAAGCATACGCCATTTTATCCGATGCGGAAAAAAGGAAAGCCTACAATGACGAAATACACATCGACATAACAGCCTTGCCGACGGAACCTGCATCAGATACATCCCCAGAAACAGCGCAAGTTCCCACAGCAGCAAACACTGTCCCCACAGAAAAGAAAACGCTTACCTTCATAGGCGCCAACAAACGATTTCTTTCCCACTGGTATTCTTTCCACGGACGAACCACACGGAAAGAATTCTGGTACGCCTTTCCTATCATTTTTCTCGGACTTTTTCTTTTCAATATAATCTTCAGTTCTATTTTATTCTTCTTTTTCGATCCCATCCCTTATGACGGCCTGATTGTATTGGTTGCTACATCCATAGTCAATTCCTATATTTTCTGTGCCGCATATACAAGACGATTCCACGACATCGGCCGTTCAGGAAAATGGCTGATTCCCTTTTACCTCATTTCCTGGATTCCTTATTTCCCCCTCTTTGTATTTTCTTTGGCATGCGGCTGTTTTCTTCTCTTTATCACTACCATTGCTTCTGACCGCGACAATAAATACGGCCCCCAGTGGGAAGAAACAAAAAAATAAAGTGATATTATAAAAATATCCTATGACAAGACTTTCCTCTATATAAGCAATATCCGATCCATAATAATTTAAAATCCATGAAAAGGAGAAATTATGACGAACTCAAATGAAAACACTCTCTTTGCGCAAAAAGAACAGGCACCAAAACATCTCACCTTCAGTGCAGGAGTAAAACGACTAAGATCCCACTGGCTCTCTCTCAAAGGACGCAGTACAAGAAAGGAATATTGGCTCATCGGTTTGTGCATTTACATCCTTGTCGGCCTTGCGCTCAACATCGCCTCTATTATCTTATTCTTCATACTGCCGGGAATACGCTCTAACTTAATCACAACTCCCGTAACTTTGGCTCTGATCTACATGAACTTTGCGCTCTCCGTCCGCCGCCTCCACGATATAGGCTACTCCGGCTGGTATGCCCTTTTATCTTATATACCGCTCATCAACCTTTTCTTCCTTTACCTTACAGTAAAACCATCTGTCCCGGACAATAAGTACGGTCCCCAGTGGGAAGAAACGAAATATTGACCTGCACATATTTCCAAAAGAAAGAACACCGTTGCATTCTCGTTTCAATGAAAAAGAATGGAAATCCCCAAAAAGGAATATTCATTCTTTTTTTATTTTATTCTGTTGCAAGTTTTTTATCTTTCGCTATTTCCATAAATTCATTTTCCAATACCGTCCTAAAAAATATTTCCCTGTTTCAGCACACAAAAAAAGCATTCCTTTCGAGATGCTTCACAGGCATGACATATGGCCGCCGTTTTATTCTTCTGCCGGATATTCACCGCGGTAGGTTACCGTTTCGGAAAGCGGTTTCCGCGGGAGCGGTTGGATTTCTCTATCCGTGTATCCCAGAGCGATAGCTGCCACCATTTCCCCTTCCACATTCAGCCATTTTTTCAGTTCGTCATAAGCGAAGAAAATATTGCAGGTCCACAGCGTCCCGATATTCCTCGCCGTCGCTTCCAGGCACATATTCTGGATCGCCGCGCTCACCGATTGGATGTCCGCCATTTCCATCAAATGCTCATCTATGGGAAATTCGCCGTAGTAGTCCTTTCCCTTGCTGTTGATAAAGAAGACGATGACCGGTGCCTGTTCCAGCACGCGGGCCGTATAAATCGCGGCGGGGATATATTTCTCATACCCCTTTCCGAAAATGGCCGCTTTATCGCTCCGGTTCCTTTTGATGCCTTCTTTCAGCGCGCGGACCACTTCCTTCCGTGCGTCTCCACGGACGACCACAAAGCGCCAGGGCTGCTCATTATGCTCCGACGGCGCCCAAGAGGCTGCTTCCAAAAGAGCATGCAAATCTTCCTCAGGGATGTTCTTTTTGATGAAACGCCGTGTGCTGCGGCGCGCTGCTATTTCATGTATCACGTTTCCAACTTCCTTTTTCTATTACATATTCTCCTCATATATGCGTTTTATTATAAACAAATGTGATTTATACTGCAAGTGACCCCCGGACGGTTTAGAAGAAACATGTTTTGCTGCCGATTCCCGGTCCCCCAGTGATAAGCGCCATATTCTCCGCGGCAGCTCCGGTCCTCCCGGATTTCTTTTTATAATATATGTTTTTATAAGACATTCTGTCATATAATAAAAGAAACTTAGCATTGCAAAAAGGAGAACTGTCATGCTTGAACCGATCGTCCGCAAAAACGCTTTCGGAGGAAAAGGCGAAGTCATCCTCCGGCCGCTTCTGACCGATGAACAGAAAAAGGAGAAAGTTCAAATGTATGCGGAAGTCACCATTCCTAAAGGCGCATCGCTTGGTGTCCACCGGCATACGGGAAATGCAGAGTCCTACTACATTCTTGCCGGAACAGGTCTTTACACCGACGACGGAAAAACCTATGAAGTCCATGCGGGCGACACGACATACTGCGCCGATGGCCATTACCACGGACTTGAAAATACGGGAGACGGCGACCTGAAATTCATGGCGCTCATCATTCCGTCATGAATTTGCTGTAAAAATATAGTTTAATAAAGGAGATTCATTATGGCTTTAAAAGAATACAAACTTCCTTTCGGCCGCGGTTTCCAGACGGTCATGCTCCCCGAAGAAAGGGTATCCGACGTATTGGAAGGTGTACCGACCGCTGCCTGCGACATTAAAGAAGCGACTGTCGAATGTATGCGCCACCCCATCGGCTCCGCGCCGCTTGCCGAAAAAGTACAAAAAGGCGACAAGGTCTGCCTTATCATCGCCGACATCACCCGCGCGTGGAACCATGCCCGCGATTTCACTGTCCATGTAGTCAATGAACTGAACCTCGCAGGAATTCCTGATGAAGACATTTTCATCGTTTTCGCCCAGGGTACCCACAGGGCGCACACCGACGCGGAAAATATCGAATGTGTGGGAGAAGAAGTGGCGCGACGCATTGCCATGTACCAGCATGACTGCCGGGATAAAAACATGCTCACCCGTATGGGCGTGACCACCCGCGGTACAGAAGTATGGCTGAATAAACGCGTCGCAGAAGCGGACAAAGTCATTCTCCTGAACGCTCTTTCCACCCATGACATGGCAGGCTTCGGCGGCGGACGCAAACTTGTCCTTCCCGGCGTAGCAGGGTGGGATACCATCCAGCAGAACCACTGCCACGCCCTGGGCGACGAAGTCGGCTCCGGCCTGAATCCCGATTCCCATGTCCTTAAAACCGAAGGAAATCCGGTCAGCGAAGATATGCAGGAAGGCTGCGACATGCTCCACCCCTGTTTCCTCGTCCATTCCCTTATCAACGCTGACGGCGAAGTGTCGGACATGGTCGGCGGAGACCCCTATGAAGCATGGGCGGCAGGCGCAAAAGAAACATACCGTATGCAGAAAGTTCCCATGAAACAGAAAGCCGACGTGACCATCGTCAGCGCGGGAGGCTACCCGAAAGACACCAATCTTTACCAGGGAACGAAGTGCTATACGTCATCCGACATGGCAACAAAAAAGGGCGGCATCATCATCACTATGATCGAAGCGGATGACATCATGGAACCGCCGGCCTACCTGGACAGTTTCAAATACGATAATCTGGAAGACATGGAAAAAGCTCTCCGTAAATGCTTTACTATCCCCTTCTTTGTCGCTTTTGAAAACCTCATCACCGCTACGACCCATACTATCTACTTCGTAACAAAACCGGAAAATTTCGACATCATCCGGAAAAAAACGCCGCAGATCCCCGTCGCCACCGTACAGGAAGCCTGGGAACTGGCAAAGAAACAATTAGAGAAAGAAGGTAAGACGGACTACACCATCAATATCATCCCCCACGGCAGCGCCGTCGTCCCTTTCCTGGAATGATCCCACGTAAAAGGAGCAGACTTTTGAAAATCTGCTCTTTTTTGATGCACGAATATGAGTCCTGACAAAATTTAAAAGACAAGGGCACTGCTATATTTCTTTCATTCCGGTAGAAAGACCGCCGGACTCTATGAATCCACAGTGATCTAAAGCATACTGATATTACTTCCAAAGAACTGATTCGCTGAGCGGACGGCGGGTCTTATTCCGATGAACATCTTCTCCGCGGTAGCCGAAAGCCGCCATCACGGCGATCCCGAAATGTTCCGTATCAAAAAGGCCGTGCTCTTCTCCCAAAAGCCTATCCATCTCCTTGGGTATAAATCCTTCCAGGGGGCACGAATCAATTCCCATGAGCGCTGCCACGGCCATCATATGTGCCATGACGATGTACGCCTGTTTCCCCGCCCAGTCAAAAGCGCTCCGTTCGCTTTCCAGCGTTTTGAAATCATTTTCTGAGAAATTACCGTAAGCGTTTTTGTAAAATTCATAGACTTCATCAGGTACCTGGTGGACGCTTTCAGCATATGCCTGATGTAATCTGAGCCGAAAGTGATATCTGCTTTTTTCCGTGCCAGGAATACCACGAAATGACTAGCATCCAGTTTGTCCTTAATGCCCCATCCGAATTCCTTCATTTCTTCACGAAGCGTTTTGTCCTGAATAACAAGTATTTTCCACGTTTCCAGTCCGAAAGAAGTCGGAGCCAGACGGGCCGTTTCCAAAAGCACTTCAAAGTCTTCCGGCGGAATAGTTTTTTCGCTGAATCTTTTTGTCGCATAGCGGTACTTCATAGCGTTCAGCAGTTTTTCTTTCTTAAAATTTGGTTTTGCCGCATTGACCGTTTCAATAACGGTTGATTCTCCATGATTCATAAGGTACTCCTTCATAACTGTTATAATACTGTTTGTTGCCATAAGACTTATCTTTCTTTTTCGAATTTTGTCAAATATAGATTTTATTTCTTCTCTTTTTTCATACCCATCCCGGTTAGCATCCCATAAGTATAAGGATATATTTTTTTACCGCTTCTTTAGTTTTTCTGGAGAAAAGTATTCTATCAATTGCAAATACTGAACAAAAGGAGTAAAATGTACATATATTAAATCGACAATTTTAAAAATATTTAATCATGAGGCATATATGATCCGGAGTTACGATAAAAAATATTTAAAGATCGCATTGCCTGCGGCGCTGGAAGGTCTCTTCATGATTCTCCTTGCTTCCGCGGATTTAATCATGGTCGGCACCTTGGGGGCTGTTTCCATTGCGGCGGTCAGTATTTTCCTCCAGCCGCGGCTCGTCATTCTCTGCTTTACCCGCTCTCTTGCTTCCTCCGTGACCCTTCTTGTGTCCCGGGACGCCGGGCGGAATGACAGGACAAACGCCTCCGATATCCTGAAGAAATCTATTTTCATCGGAGCCATCGTCCTTCTGTTCATCCACATTATCTTTTATCTGTTCCTCGAAGATATTTTCTATCTTATGGGCGCAAAGACAGAATATATGGCGGAAGCTCTCGCTTACGGAAATATTGCGCTGCTTTCCGTTTTTATTTCTTCATTCACCCTCTTTTTCCAGGCAGTCCAGCTTGGCTTCGGCCAGACGGCAATCATCATGAAGACAAATATTCTGGGAAATATAGTGAATGTCATCATGAATTTCATCCTGATCTTCGGCATGGGGCCGATTCCTGCCATGGGTGTCGCCGGCGCGGCAATCGGCACGGTCATAAGCACCATTTTCAGTCTGTGCTGGACGATTTATCTTATGAAAAAAGACCACCTTCTTGAAGGAGGTTCTTTCATTCCCGACCAAGCGTATTTCAAAAAAGTCACACCTATTTTCCTTTCTGTTTTCAGTGAACAGGGTTTTGAGCGTATAGGCATGGTTCTTTTCACCCGCATGGCTGCGAGCCTTGGCACGATTCCCTTTGCCGTCCACAGTATCTGTATGAATATTGCCGATATTTACTGGGACTACATCGTAGGATTCGGCAAAGCGAGCATGGTCACCGCAGGGCAGTCTATCGGCAAAAAATCGGAAACCGAATGGCACGCGTTTAAACGGGCAGGCATTAAATGGACTCTGATCTGTTCCACCGCCGTGTTCACCCTCACTGCCGTTTTCAGAGAAGAAATCTTTTCCTTCTATTCTTCCGATCCTGAAGCGCTTGCTATGAGCGGCATCGCTATGCTTATCTGCGCTGTCGTGAATTTTCCGGCAGGACATGCCCTCGTCTGTGCAGGTATCCTGCGCGGCAGCGGAAAGACCGCTTCTGTTGCGGCGTATGCTTTCGTAAGCATCACGATTCTCCGTCCTATCATGACAGCATTCTTCCTTTTTGTCATGGGATGGGGCCTTGTCGGCGCATGGTGCGCCCTTTTACTTGACCAATGCATCCGCGCCTCTTTGCGCGACTGTCCTGCTTCACCGCCTCCAAAAAGCCGGATGGAATAAAATGATTGAAAAACTGGCGTAAATATGCCCGCTGTCCATCGGATGGCGGTTTTTTACCGGCAGATATATTTGAAATATTTCTTACTTCCGGCCACGAAATCACGAGAAAATATTCTTTTGCTTTTTCCTGTATTATAATTTAAATGGCAGCCGTTAAAATAAGTTTTCTTATTTGCGGAGACAATGATGAATTTTTCTGAAGAACTTTCTTTCAATCAAAAAATAATTACCGAAGTACACCCCTTTGAAGCACCTGTCCTTACCCGGTTTAAACTGAAAAGTGTAAAAATCTTGGGACTATCTGCCGCATAATATATCGTTTCAAAACCCATTAATTTTATAAGGGAGAAAATCAATTTATATCACTATACACTCCAAACGGCAAAATCGTCTGCGTGGAAATTAATAATAAAAAAGTCTGTTTGAAACGATTTTATAATCGGCAGGCGGTATAATGCTTGTATCGGAAAATCCAAGATGCATACCGATACAACTCAATCGGTTTAACTGCCAAAGTATTAGAATTTTAGGATTAGCCGTTCTATGCAATCTGATATTCAATAACTTTTATTGAGGAGAAACAAGTATGAAAGTAATAGGTGCCAATTTTGCTAAAAAGGTTGAAGTTAATACCAGAGGTAAAAATATAGCTTTAAGCTATACGGATAAAAACGGGGAAATTCCGCGTTATCCGTGTCGACAAGGATCTGGAAGTCTGGGAACAAATCACTGAAGAAAATAAATTTAAATTTGGCCCATCGATGGGGTGGGGGTTCTTAGGTGC
>ENA-OQDM01000397-OQDM01000397.1-human-gut-metagenome-genome-assembly--contig:-NODE-397-length-26246-cov-1.733948_pt1 | contig 26246 bp, 32 predicted proteins | sample MGYA00242772_ERZ504605 | MGnify/ENA primary metagenome ERZ504605 (study PRJEB26092, sample SAMD00036348) | human gut metagenome | host: Homo sapiens | study: EMG produced TPA metagenomics assembly of... | reverse complement strand
ACCCCGTTGAGGGACCGAGAAGGTTTTTAGTTTCGCTTGTAGTTCGGCTATTTGAGATTGAGATATAGAACCCCGTTGAGGGGACGAGAACCTTTAGCTGTTTTTGTTATATACTTACACAAGTATAATTGAAAAAATCTTCAGTAAGGGGACAAATAAAAACAAGGGAGGAAACACATGAGTTATCTTTATGTCAGTGAACAGGGTGCGAGTATCGGGATAGAAGCAAACCGTTTTCAGGTAAAGTACAAGGATGGAATGATAAAAAGTATTCCAGCAGAGACGTTAGAGATGATCGAAGTATTTGGCAGTGTCCAGATTACGACACGCTGCCTGACGGAATGTTTAAAACGGGGAGTGAATATCCTGTTTTATTCCACAAGCGGGGCGTATTATGGAAGGCTGATCTCAACTTCCCATGTGAATGTGCAAAGACAGCGTATTCAGGCGGAAATCGGACACAATGAAACATTTAAACTGGAAATGTCAAAAAGAATCATTGATGCAAAGATTCGCAATCAGGTTGTTGTTTTGCGCAGATATGCGCGAGGCAGAGATGAAGATATTCATAGAATGATCATTGAGATGCAGAATATGCAGAAAAAACTGCCATATGCGAAGAGTGTGGAACAGGTTATGGGATATGAGGGAACGGCAGCAAAAATATATTTTAAAGTATTGGGGAAGTTAATTGATGAACAATTTGCTTTTGAAGGCAGGTCAAGACGTCCTCCGATGGACCCGTTTAATTCGCTGATCAGTCTTGGTTACTCGATTATCTTAAATGAATTATATGGAAAGATTGAGGGAAAAGGATTAAATCCATATTTTGGAGTGATGCATAAAGACAGAGAAAAGCATCCTACCTTAGCAAGTGATCTGATGGAAGAATGGAGAGCCGTATTAATTGACACAACAGCGCTTAGTATGTTAAATGGACATGAATTGGTAAAAGAAGATTTCTATACTGGAATCGATCAGCCTGGAGTCTTTTTAGAAAAGGATGGATTCCGGAAATATATTCAGAAACTGGAGGGAAAATTTCGTACAGAGAACAGATACCTTTCGTATATTGATTACAGTGTCAGCTTCCGGCGTGCAATGGATCTTCAGGTTAATCAGTTTGTAAAGGCAATTGAAACGGAAAATGTGAATGAATATATGCCGGTGATCATTCGGTAATTGGTTTGATAAATGTGGGGGGAAAGACAAATGGAAAATTATTTTTGGAATACTGAGGAAGAAAATAGCATAAAGAAGCTGTATATTCTCGTGATTTATGATATTGTTGATAATAAGCGAAGAGTCAGGTTTGCGAAAGAAAATGAATGGATATGTTTTCGGGTTCAGAAATCGGCATTTGAGGCGATGATTACGGAAAATTTATATCGACGTCTGTTACATGATATTCCAGAGCTGATTGACCGTAGATCGGACAGCGTAAGAGTTTACAAAATAAGAGGATACGGAGAGGTTAATCTTTTTGGGGCAAGTCCTGAAATTAAAAATGAAGAAGTGATTATTATAGGGTAATATGACAAAAGATATATTATAAATACACTGGGCAGAAATTATGTTGTGCATAAACATACCAAAGACCTGCAGCTTAAACTGGCACCGCATGTCTGTAAATGTACAAAGTATCAGGGAAAGCTGTATCATATGGGGATGGGGAGGATTGAATTTGAGGAAATATAATGATTTTGCTCCGATAGGCTTAAAATCAGGCTTTGAGAATGTTATACACCAGTTTGATATTGAGATTTCTCTCATTTGCGGGTTTGCCCCGCAAATGGGGGATAAAAGCCTTGTGTTTTGGGAGGTGTAGGGGACAGGTTGAGATAAGAGACCCCCGTAGAGGGGACGAGAATTTCTTTCAGATCCTGTAAAAGCCTGCGCAAGTAACTTATTGAGATAAGAGACCCCCGAGAAGGGGACGAGAACCAGATGGGTTTGATTTTTCTTGCATCTTCCTGAATTGAGATAAGAGACCCCGCGGAGGGGACGAAAACTTGAAAACCTGCCCCGGATAAATCAAATTAGGGTTTACTGAGATATAAGAACCCCGCTAAGGGGACAAAATTAGAATAAATTTTTACTAAATAACCATGCAGGAAAATTAAATCATTATTACGAAAGATGGAGATTATTATGAACCAGACGATATTGTTTACACCAGTGGGAGGAACCGACCCGATTTCATTAAATAATTATCATGATGGATCAATATTGCATATTTGCAGATTCTATAAACCGGATAAAGTCATTTTGTACATGTCAAAAGAAATGTTGGATTTTCAGGAGAAAGATGACAGGTATCGTTATTGTCTGGACCGTCTGGCAAAGATGCAGGATCGTCCCATGATTTATGAGATCATAGAACGCCGGGAGCTTACCAAAGTACATGAATTTGATTATTTTTACGAGGATTTCAGGAAGGTGATCAGCCATATATATGAGACGATGGATGATTCAGATACACTGCTTTTAAATGTGTCATCCGGTACGCCTGCAATGAAAAGTGGATTGCTGGTATTGCAGACATTAGGGGAGTTTCCTGCAAAAGTAATTCAGGTGGCGACACCAGTAGAAAAATTGAATGAGCAGGTGCATGAGGGATATGATGTAGAAACTTTATGGGAATTGGATGAGGATAATAAGGAAGGTGCACAAAACAGATGTAAGGAAATACAGTGTCCGACACTCTCAAAGATAAAGAAAGAGGAAATTATAAAAAAACATATTTTGGTATATGATTATCAGGCTGCGCTTGATGTTGCGGATTCATTACCGGCAGAGCAGACAGTGCAGTACAGGGATTTAATTTATCAGGCTGCAAGGAGAGTGTTATTAGATTTTGCGAATGTGGATAAGACAATCCAGAAAACAAAGTTCAATGTCTTCCGGTGAGGTCTTCTTCCCAAAGAAAATATTTTGAATATGCACTTACGATCGATATTCGATTAAAACGTGGTGAGTATGTGGATTTTATCAGGTCGATTACACCGATTGTGGTGGATTTGTTTGAGATGATATTAAAAAAACAGTGTGGTATCAAAGTAGACGATTATTGCGACCAGTATAAACGTGCAGGACAGTGGAAGAGAATGTGGTCAGCAAAAAAATTAAATGGAACGGAAGCAGGAGATGTACTGAATAGTCATTATCAGAAAATGGGAAAAAGATTTGAAGCAAAAGATGTGTATTCAGAACATCTGAAAATACTCACAGATCATTTTTCGAGTGATACCCGTTTAAAACAGTTGATGGAAGATCTTAGAAATGTGGAAAGTAATATCCGGAATCTTGCTGCGCATGAGATTGTGTCTGTGACAGATGAGACAATTAAAAACCTGACAGGTTTTTATGGCAGGGATATCATGAGTAAAATCAGGGAGCTTTTTGGATACACGGAGATTTCCATACGAAAAGAGTATTGGGATTCTTATGATGAAATGAACAGGAAAATCCTTGAGCAGATGTCAAATGAATAAAATATACAAACAAAACACAAAAAATGTGAATATTTCACAAAAGCAATGTATAAATTATTGACATGAAATATTTAGAAACATATAATGTGATTGGAGGTGTGGGATATGTTACTTGAATTTTCATGCAGTAATTATAAGGCAATTAAGGAGAAAATAGTATTTTCCATGGTTGCAGGAAGTGATAAATCACATCAGGAAGAATTGTATGAATTTGATGATTACCGGGTGTCAAGAATCACATCTGTATATGGTGCAAATGGTGCTGGAAAAAGTACATTGATTGATGCGGTAGGGTATCTAGGCTTTTTGGTGAGGGAATGTGTGAAATTTCAGGAAGGAGATAAGATTCCGAGAACACCACATAAACTTTCAGCAGAGAAACCGACAGCGTTTGATATTCAGTTTGTTGTGGATGGAATACGTTATGCGTATGGATTTTCCATGAATGATGTTGAGTTTCTGGATGAGTATTTGTATCATTTTCCATCTGGAAGACAGGCGAAGATATTTGAACGTGAAGGTACAAAGTTTTCATATGGAATAAAGTATAAGAAAGAACTGTCTCAACTGGAGAGTAAGACAAAAAGTAATAAATTATTTCTGACTACGGCAGAAGCGTGGTGCAGTTTAAAAGAAATCATTCATCCTTTCAGGTTTTTTAAAGAAGAATTGATTGTTCATGGAATTGGACCTGATAATTGGTTTGAATACTCTGCAGAACAGATTCGGACAAATTCTGGTATGAAACAAATATTAGTTGTGTTCATGCAAAAAATAGGAATTCCAATTAAGGATATCCAGGTAAAAATAGAAAACAGACAATTGACAACACAGGATATGCCGCTTGAATTATTAAATAAGGTCCAGATGTTAACTGGTATGGGTTCATTGCAGACAATAGAAGTAAAGTTTGTATATAAAGATTATATTTTGAATATCAATGAGGAGTCACAGGGAACACAGAAACTTTTTAAATTGCTATGTCCGTTTATAGATGTGCTAGTCAATGGAAAAGTGTTATTTTATGATGAACTTGAAGCTAGTCTCCACCCTGCACTTGTAGATGAATTAATCCACACATTTAAAAACTGGAAAAGTGAAAAAAATCCACAATTAATTTTTTCCTCCCATGATACAAGTTTGTTGGATCTGGATTTATTCCGCAGAGATCAAATATGGTTTGCAGAAAGAAATCCCGGGTTGTGCACGACAGAGTATTATTCTTTAGTGGAATTGAAAAATGTCAGAAAGGATGACAATATAAAAAAGGGATATATCAATGGTCGATATTCGACAATTCCGTTAAAGGGAAGCAGTTTGATCGAAGTTTTGGGAGGTGAATAAATTTGGAACGAAAGCTAGGACTCAGTTCCAGAAATGAAAATTCCAGAAATATGTTAGTGCCGGATATGCACGTTTCAAAACTTGATGAAATGTATGAACAGTTTTGCAAAAATGTGGAAACGGTAAAAGAAAAGTTTCATATTGCAGAACAATTAGATAACGTTCATGAAGAAAAAGCAGTAAAAGATATTTATCGGTCACAGATTGTGTTTTTGGAAAGTGCACTGGATTATTATATGCATTGTCTTGGAATTTATGCGATGGTACAAATGTATAATAATCACTGGGATAAAACACGGGGATATTCCGATTTAAAGGTGCCGATTGATAAGGTAATGGATGCTGTTATGCATCCCGAAAATACAGGGTGGATTGACGCGGTAATTGTGTCTTACCATGCATCAAAAACATATATGAGTGCGAAAGAGATTAAGGGGCAGTTATCATTAATTGTTGGAAAAGATTTTTTTGATAAAATAGCAAATGAAATGTTTTATGACAAGGAGAGCAGAGTGAAACCAGCAGACAAATTGGCAAGAGCATTGACAGATTTGTTTGAACGCAGAAACAAGATAGCACATCAGGCAGATAGAAATCACCAGACGGGAGATTTGTATGATATTAACCGGCAGGATGTGGAAAATGCAATAGGTGTTGTTGAAACATTTGTTACAACTGTTCATAAGTTATTAACGGAATAAGAGTACTGCATGACATAAAAAAGCAAGGGACAACATCCCTTGCTTTTTTCTCCCCTCTGTGCTACACTGTCACAAGCTGACAAGACACATGTTAACCACATGAAAAACAGCAAAGAGGAGTAAGAAACTCCGGATTGGAGAAATTATGGAAAAAGTAAAGGCATTTTGTAAACGGAAAAACATTGAGATATCCGTCAAGCGCTACCTGATTGATGCACTTGGTGCGATGGCACAGGGATTATTTGCATCGCTTTTGATCGGAACGATCATCAGTACACTTGGAACGCAGCTTAATATTCCGATTCTTGTGACAGTCGGAACTTACGCGAAAGCGGCAGTCGGACCGGCAATGGCGATCGCAATCGGATATGCACTGCAGGCAGCGCCTTTAGTACTGTTTTCACTTGCGGCAGTCGGTGCGGCGGCAAATGAACTTGGCGGGGCAGGCGGGCCGCTTGCGGTACTTGTGGTTGCAATTTTTGCATCAGAACTTGGAAAAGCAGTTTCCAAAGAGACAAAAATCGATATTATTGTCACTCCGTTTGTGACCATTTTTGTCGGGGTCGCGCTTTCTATCTGGTGGGCTCCGGCGATCGGTGCGGCAGCGAGTGCAGTCGGTAATGCGATCATGTGGGCAACCGAGCTGCAGCCGTTTTTCATGGGAATCATTGTATCTGTGATCGTCGGGATTGCACTGACACTGCCGATCAGCAGCGCAGCAATCTGTGCAGCACTTGGACTGACCGGATTAGCCGGTGGTGCAGCACTTGCCGGATGCTGTGCGCAGATGGTCGGATTTGCAGTGGCAAGTTTCCGTGAAAATAAATGGGGCGGATTGTTTGCACAGGGAATCGGTACATCCATGCTTCAGATGGGTAATATCGTGAAAAATCCGCGCATCTGGCTGCCGGCGACATTGGCGTCTGCGATCACCGGACCAATTGCAACATGCCTGTTTCACTTACAGATGAACGGTGCAGCAGTTTCCTCCGGTATGGGAACCTGTGGACTGGTCGGACAGATTGGTGTCTATACCGGATGGATCGCAGATATTGAGGTGGGAAGCAAGGCTGCCGTAACACCGATGGACTGGATCGGACTTGTTTTGATCAGTTTTATTCTGCCGGGCGTTTTATCATGGCTTTTTAGTGTGTTATTCCGTAAGATCGGCTGGATCAAAGAAGGCGATATGAGGCTGGACTTATAAATCCATAAAAGTTTAGAAATAAATCCACCATAATGAGGAAAGTATGGTATACTGTAAACAGTAGTCATTACAGGAATAATATGCATGAAATTGCATTTTACTCCGCAAAACAAGGAGGATTTTTATGGAAAAGCCATTCACCTTAAGTGAGGGCGTTGACAGTTGGAATACGATTATTTTTTTATATAATTCCGCATTGAAGGAAGTACGTACAAAAGTTGAAATCTTAAACGATGAGTTTCAGCAGGTACATCAGTACAACCCAATAGAATATATCAAGTCAAGGATCAAGACGCCTGAGAGTATTGTGAAAAAGTTAAAGCGTTACGGATATGAGTCATCGATCGATAACATGGTCAATTATGTCAATGACATTGCAGGTATCCGTATTGTCTGCTCTTTTACTTCTGATATTTATAAGCTTGCAGAGATGATTGGAAAACAGAATGATCTGACCGTTATTTCCATCAAGGATTATATTAAAAATCCAAAGGAGAGTGGTTATAAAAGTTATCATATGCTTGTGACTGTTCCGATATTTTTATCGGACCGCGTGATCGATACCAAGGTGGAGATACAGATCCGGACGATGGCGATGGATTTCTGGGCAAGCTTAGAGCATAAGATCTATTACAAATTTGAGGGAAATGCACCCGGCTATATCAGCAGGGATCTAAGAGAATGTTCCGATATTGTTTCTATGCTGGATGCAAAGATGCTCCAGCTAAATGAAGCAATTATACAGGCGAAAGAAGCACAGGAGGAGCAGACGGGTGCAGTATAATTATGACTTCGAGATTATGTCGCTCGTCATTTTTGTGGTTATCAGCGGTCATTTCCTGTTGATCAGACAGTTTCCAACGGTTAAGTCAAAAGTATTTGGCAGACTGCTTGGGGTGTGTCTTGGCGAGTGTATCGCAAATATTTTATCATGTATTGGACTGGCAAATGCAGCAATCGTTCCATTAATCTGGAACGAATTGTTTACGTTTGCTTTTTTTGCGTTAGAGGGAGCGGCTTCTTATCTGATGTTCCGCTATATGGAAGAGGTATGCAGCTTTTCCGGAGTAGCAGGTCGAATGATAAAATACATGGGAAAAGTCCCGTTTTTCTTTTTCGAGATCATGCTTTTAGCGACACCGTGGATGGGCTTTTTCTTTTATTTTAAAGATGGCAGCTATTATCAGGGAAATTTTGCATGGTTTGGCTATGTGTATATTGGATACTATTTTTTTATGAACCTGCTTCTTATATTTTTGGGGAGAGCGCGTATTGAGACGCGGATCAAGGTAATCGTTATCTTATACAGTATTGTGGCAGTTCTTATGGTGGTGCTTCAGTATGAGAGAAAAGAAATGCTGCTTACCAGTGCGGCAAATATGCTGTTTATTCTGATGATCTTTATGGCAATGCAGAATCCGTCTGCTTATATTGACAGTGAAACCGGAACCAGTGATGAGCAGGCATTTCTGATCCAGATGAAAAATGTAACGGAGCAATCCGGGAAAAAAGTATTTCTTGTGGTACATATCAGACAGATGCATCATATCGAAATGCTTTTAGGATATGAAAACAGCAGGCGGCTGCTTGCCGAAGTGGGACATTATCTTACCGCACTGTGTGGAAAGTTCTGTGTGTCTCGCAATGCGGAGGATACATTTACCATCCTGCTGGATGAGGGAAAAGAAGAACACATAAAGGGGCAGATCAAAAAAAGATTTGAACAGGATTTTCATGTGTCTGGCAATTCGATTTCTTTAAACGAGGTCATGATCACCCTGCATTATCCGAGAGATTTTTTGTTCTCTGGCAGAGTACAGGGCACTGTATGGATATTTGCTGGAAGCGGCACAAAATTCAGGGAAACAGGTCTTTTTTGAGGTGGATGAAGCCGTAAAAAAAAGACTATTACCGCAGAAATAAGGTAGAGCAGGCGGTGGATCGTGCAATTACGGAAAACAGATTTGAAGTATATTATCAGCCGATCTATTCCCTGAAAGAAAAATGTGTTGTATCATTAGAGGCGCTGGTGCGTCTGAAGGATGAAAAACTTGGAGCCATTCCACCGGATGAGTTTATTCCGTTGGCGGAGCAAAACGGAACGATCACACAGATCAGTGAGATCGTACTTGAAGAGTGCTGTCGTTTTCTGGCAAAACATGTGCTTCCGAACCCATCACTTGGAATACGGACGATCCATGTGAACATTGCTGCAGCGCAGTGTCTGAACCGGAATCTGAAAGAAAGCATACTGCCAGTGTTAGAGCGTTATTATGTGCCGCACATATGATCACGCTGGAACTGACGGAGCGGACAGCAGTTGAGGCACCAAAGCTGATGTTATGGCACATGCAGGAGTTTGGCAAAATTGGCATGGGGTTTGCGATGGATGACTATGGAAGCGGCAATTCAAACTGTTCTTATCTGATCCGTTTTCCATTTCGGGAAATCAAGATTGATAAAGACATGACCTGGTCCTATTTTGAAAATCCAACCGCAAAAATCGTGATTGAAAATGAGATAAAGACGATACAAAAACTTGGTCTTCCGCTGATCATGGAGGGCGTGGAAAAGAAAGAACAGAGTGATGCCTTAGAGGCACTTGGTGTGGATATGATCCAGGGATATTATTACGGGAAACCGATGCCGGAGACGGAGTGTCTGCGCTATATCAGAAGAATGCATTCTGCCAAAGAGGATTACGGAAAGAGTTGATGGAAAGTTTATGCTGAAAATAGCATTTTGTGATGATGATTTAGAGATATTAAAAGAACTTGGTATCTTATTGGACAAATATAAAACAGAAAGAGACGAAGACCTTACCTGTACGGTATTTCAGAGTCCCTTAGAGTTACTGGCCGCGATTGAGAAAGGGTTTTCTTTCGATATTTTATTTTTGGACATTTTAATGCCGGGGGAAAACGGAATTGAGACAGCAAAAGAAATCAGACAGTATGATAATAATATGAAAATTATTTTTCTTACCTCATCTCCGGAGTTTGCAGTACAGTCTTATACGGTCGGGGCATATTTTTATCAGTTAAAGCCAGTCTGGGAGGAAAGCTTTTTCCGGCTGATGGATTCCGTGCTTGCAGAGTGCACAAAGACACAGGAAAACAGTCTGATTCTGCGGAGCAAAGAAGGAATTACAAGAATTGACCTTGAAAAGTTAGAATATTGTGAAGTGATAGGACGGACGCTCTTTTTTCATCTCGGAAATGGAAAAGTATTTGAGAGTGTCGGCAGTTTAGACGATTTATTTTTGCAGTTAAAGCCTTATGGCAATTTTTTACGGCCACATCGGTCATTTCTGGTAAATATGGATTATATACAGAATATTTCTTACCGTGCAATTAAACTGATAAGTCTTGCAGAAATACCAATCCCGCATGGAAAATGCTCGGAGATAAAGAATAAATATCTCGAGTATGCGTTTAACAGAAAGCAGGTATTTTTATCATGAATCTTCTTTATGTAACAAATGGTGCAGCAGTCGGGATATTCGGCATGGTTTTGTCCGGGGCTTTTTGTGATATTCACTGGACGAAAGAAAAACGGGAATTTCTTGTTGGAAGTATTTTTGTGCTGCTTGCCATACAGGGCGTGATGTATCTGTTGGCCGGGGCAGCGACGATCCGTTATCTTTATCCTGTGATCACACATGTCCCGATGTGTATTGCCCTTTACATTTTAACGAAAACACGTCTGTGGACAGTGATTTCCGTGCTGACCGCTTATCTCTGCTGTCAGCTTCGCAGGTGGGTGGCACTTTTTATAATGGCTGTGTTTGTGAACAGTGAAACGGTGCAAAATGTGACGGAACTGATTGGCTACGCTGCCGTTATTATTTCTTTTACTGCGTTTTGTGGCACCCTCGGTGCGGGCAATATCAAATTATCCCGTGTCAATACAGCTTCAGTTCGGGTTGATTCCGGCATTGGGCTACGGCTTTGATTACCTGACGAGAGTTTATACGGATTTACTTTCAGAAGGCATACCGGCGGCAGTGGAATTTATGCCGTTCGTCTGCTGTATTGCTTATCTGGTGTTTGTGCTTCGTACTTCGGAGGAGGAGCGGAAGAAAAATGAACTTGAGCAGATGCAGAGCTGTCTGAATCTGCAGATTTCCCAGGCGGTCCACGAGATTGAGGCTTTGAGGGAGTCGCAGAAAGATGCCAGTACCTACCGGCATGATTTAAGACATCATATGCAGCATCTGTTATCATGTATCGAGAATGGAAAAATTGAACAGGCAGAAGGCTACATTCATGAAGTATGTGCGCAGATTGAGGCAGGCAGGGTAAAAAATTACTGTGAGAATGAGACGGTCAATCTTATTTTTTCCTCTTTTGCAGGAAGGGCGGAAAGTGCTGGTGCCACAATGAACATAAAAGCGGTGGTACCATATATTCTTCCGGTTTCGGAGACAGATTTGTGTGTGCTTTTATCAAATGCGTTAGAAAATGCACTCCATGCGTGTACCGCACAGGAGCAGAAGGGAACGATAGATATTTTAGCGTATGAGAAGAACGGGAGGTCCTTTTTTCAGGTCACGAATCCATGCAGAAAAGAAGTAGTATTTGAAAACGGTGTTCCGGTTACCGACGGCCGGGGCATGGAATCGGCGTACGCAGTATTTGTGCAATTGTTGACAGGTATGGCGGTATGTACAGCTTTCTGGTAGAAGATAATAAATTTATTTTACGCGTTTCTTTATAAGGTGCAGCTTTATGCTGCACTTTAAAAGAAACAACAAAACTACATGTGAAAAATAAAAAAGATGTCGATTGAGTGCACATTATAGTCGATTCAGAACAAGTTAATCCACTGCAGCACAAAATACGGTACATTAATGTCAACAGAGAGAAATGAAAAACAAATGACAAAGGAGAGAAAGATTATGAAAAGAAAAATTTTAGCAATTATGTTGAGTTCAATGCTGGCATTCTCTTTTACCGCCTGCGGGAATACCGAGGAGACTGCTGATGGCACAGTGACAAACGCAGAGGCAGATGTAGATGTGGCAGATACTGGCACTGATGTGGAGACCGATGCGGCAGAGAACGATGCAGCAGATATTGTTGTGGACACAGAGGCAGCAGATGCACAAAGCGAAGATGTGGAAACAGATTCTACCGAAGACTTATTCTGCCTGCTTGATGTGCCGATTTTAGAGATGCCGGACTTAGCAGGAACAACCTGGAGTTTCTGTGGGGGTAACATTGGCGGTGTGCAAATGACACAGGACGATTATGATGCTGCATTAGAGCAGTATGGCGGAAAATTGGAGATCGTGTTTAGCGATGATGGTTCCACTGTACAGATGGTACAGGGAGGTGGAACGTTAGACGGTGTCTGTGAATATCATTATGAGGATGAAGGTGTGCGTTTAACATTTGACAATAACGGCACAGATCTGGTATACGCCTGCGTGTTTGCAGATTTTGACGGACTGACAATGGTAGCATTGTCCGATACTTCCGGATACAATGCAGTATATTTTGTACAGTAAAGGAGTATTTGAATGGAAATCTCTGTAATTGTTTGTTTGCTTGTGATTTTGCTTGCCATATGGATTGTTTCTATACGGAAAAAATTAGCGATCATGGATGAAAATATCAATCATTCCATGAATCAGATCGGAGTGCAGCTTTCGTCACGGTTTGATGCGTTACTTTCCCTGCTTGATTTTACAAAAAAATATGCAGGATACGAGGCACTGACACTTACAGATGAAGTAAATGAAAAACGGTGTATCATTATGGAAACTTCCACACCGGAGGAGGTTTTGCGCCAGGAAGGTGTGATAAACGAGGTGCTTTTCCGGACACAGACGGTTTTAGAAGAATATCCGGGTTCGACTGATGAAAATGAATACATCAAATGTATGGACGCGGTAGAGTGTTATGAAAAAATGGTGCAGACCAGCCGACTGATTTATAATGATTCGGTGACAAAATTAAACAGAGAGCTTCACATTTTCCCAACCAGTGTACTTGCACATATGCTCGGATTTGAAAAACGGGATTATCTGGTAGAAAATTAGCAGAAAAGGAGATGCAAAGGATGAATAAGTTACACAGAAGCAGGTACATAAATGTAGTTGTATCAATGATGATGGCATTTTTGATGCTTGCTGCAATGGGAACGACACAGGTACATGCAGCACAATATACAACGGGAACGATTGATCCTGCCGAATTGAAAGCTGGAGATGTGGTTTACAGGGGGATTCAGTTAACGGTAGACAGACAGATTGTGGTTTGTAAAAAGTGCAATATGATATGGATTACGACGGGCACGGATTACGGTACTGGAGACATGAAACGCTCTGAGGTGGTGGCTACGGAAGCCCATAAGGATCATCCGGATAAGGTGGGGTATAGCGAGTTTAACTGGTATTTTAATCTTGACAGCTCCGGTCCATTGTTAAAAAATACGCCATATACGATCGTAGAAAATGCTAACATTAAATACAAGATTACCTATAATACAAACGGTGGCAGTCAGATAGCAGAGGGAAATCAGACGAACCTGCCTGATCCGCTGCCAGCTGCGACGAAAGATGGATATGATTTTGCCGGCTGGTATACAGATGCAGATTTTACGACGATTGCGCGGCCGGGACAGGCACTTACTGCCGACACGACTCTTTATGCAAAATGGGTAGAACACAGGCACACATTTAGGGATGAGTGGAGCAGCAATGATACGTCCCATTGGCATGCTGCCACGTGTGAACACACCACAGAAAAAAAAGATGAAGCAGCTCATGTTTATGGAACAGCAGGTGCGGAAAGATATACATGTAGTGTCTGCAAATATGTAAGTGAAACAAGAAAAAGAGAAGCTGAGGCAGCAGATAAAAAGAATACGGAAAGTGAACCGGTAAAAGTAAAAAGGACAGAGGCAAAAGACGCAGCATTAAATTCGAAATTTAATGTGAAAGCAGGAAAGACGGTCAAGGTAACTTGGGGAAAAGTTAAAGATGCAGATGGTTATGATGTTTATATGGCATACTGCGGAAAAGATAAGGAAAAGGTTGTAAAGTCCGTAAAGGCAGCGGATAGTTTATCTGTTGAGATCAGCAAATTGAAAAAGAAAGGAATCAATCAGAAAAAAAAATATAAAATGTCATGTTCTTGCATATAAGATGGTTGATGGCAAAAAAGTAACAGTTGCGAAATCGATCACGATACATGCAGCAGGAAAGAAGAATAAATCAGTAACAGATGCAAAAAGCATTAAACTGAAAAAGACTTCTTATGTATTGGCAAAAGGGAAAAAAGCTGTCGTAAAAGCTTCGATTGTCAAGAAGAATAAGAAACGTCCGATCATTAATCATATATCGGAATTCCGATATGCTACATCAGACAGTAAAGTGGCAGTGGTATCTAAAAATGGTAAGATCACCGCGAAAGGAAAAGGATCCTGTTCTATATATGTATATGCAACAAACGGATGTGCACAAAAAATAAAAGTTGTGGTCAAATAAGAGAGACAGGTATAAAGTGAAAATGAATGTGTAGGAGAAAAGCTGCCAATGATAGTGATAATATCATTAGGCAGCTTTTTATAATGAACAAAGGAAAAAGAAAACGTGTATTTTGACTGGATTATATAGTATAATATATTCCGTGTCTGAGAGAGAAATAAAACATAAGAGGATAGTGCGTGTGAAAATAAGATTTTTCACACGCAAGAATGGGGATTAAGATGAGAATAGGATTTGATAATGACAAATATTTAAAAATTCAGTCGGAGCATATCAAAGAACGCATCAGCCAGTTCGGTGATAAGCTGTATCTGGAATTTGGCGGAAAATTATTTGATGACTACCATGCGTCTAGGGTATTGCCGGGATTTGCACCGGACAGTAAACTTCAGATGCTGATGCAGCTTTCGGATGTTGCGGAAATCGTAATTGTGATCAGTGCTGCAGATATTGAGAAAAACAAGGTGCGTGGAGACCTTGGCATTACTTATGATGTGGATGTTGTCCGTCTGATTGGAGAGTTTGAGAAAAAAGGACTCTATGTCGGAAGTGTGGTCATCACACAGTTTGCCGGACAAAATGGTGCAGTGCAGTTTCGGGAAAAACTCGAAAAACGTGGAATCAAAGTATATCAGCATTATAAGATCGAGGGGTATCCGTCGAATATTCCACTGATCGTCAGCGAGAATGGTTTTGGAAAAAATGATTATATTGAGACGACAAGACCGCTTGTGGTTATTACTGCGCCGGGGCCTGGAAGCGGAAAAATGGCAACCTGTCTTTCACAGCTTTATCATGAAAACATTCGCGGAACCAAAGCCGGCTATGCGAAGTTCGAGACATTCCCAATCTGGAATCTTCCGTTGAAGCACCCGGTGAATCTTGCATATGAGGCTGCAACAGCAGACTTAAATGATGTGAATATGATTGACCCGTTCCATCTGGAGGCATATGGAAAGACAACGGTAAACTACAATCGTGATATAGAAATATTCCCTGTTTTAAATGCAATTTTTGAGGGGATTTACGGTGAAAATACCTATTACAAATCGCCGACTGATATGGGAGTAAATATGGCAGGAAACTGCATCATCGATGATGAAGCCTGCTGCGTGGCATCTAAAATGGAAATTATCAGACGTTATTACACCGCAGTGAATAAGCTGGTAAAAGAAGAAGCGACCGAAAATGAAGTTTACAAGATCGAGCTTCTAATGAAACAGGCGAAGATTACAACAGACGACAGAAAAGTTACCGTTGCAGCAAAGAAAACGTGCGGAGGAATCAGGTGTTCCGACCGCAGCAATCGAACTTTCTGATGGAACAATTATTACATCAAAAACGTCTGATTTCCTTGGAGCATCAGCGGCATTGCTTTTAAATGCTTTAAAATATTTAGCTGGAATTGAACATGACGAGAAGCTGATCCGCCCGGAGGCAATTGAGCCGATTCAGGATCTGAAAGTACGTTTCTTAGGAGGAAAGAATCCAAGACTTCACACAGACGAGGTTTTGATTGCGTTATCTCTTGCAGCAGCTTCCAATGAAAATGCAAAATGCGCCATTGAGCAGATCCCTGCACTCCGCGGCTGTCAGGTGCATACATCGGTTATGCTTTCCGAGGTGGATATTAAAATTTTCAAAAAACTGGGTGTGGATCTGACAAGTGAACCGGTACGCAGTGGATTGAAGCTGTACTAAATTTATTTGATGTATCATGAGCCATAGAATAAAGTAAAAGAGGAAATAACATGAATCTGATTAATATAGAAGATCTGACAAAGATCTATGCCGAAAGAAAGCTGTTTGATGGTGCATCATTTTCATTGCAGGATGGGGAGAAGATAGGTGTTATTGGCATCAATGGAACCGGAAAGACAACGCTTCTGCGGATGATCATGGGGGAAGAGGAGACGGATGAGGGAACTGTTACGACTGCTAACCATGTGGTCATGCGTTATCTGCCGCAGCATCCGGAATTCGAACCGGAAAAAAGCAGTCTGGAATGTGTGCTGGAAGGAAATGTAACGGATGAAAACCGCTGGTCTGTTGAAAGTGATGCCAGAGCATGATGATGCGGCTTGGCATTAAAGATTTTATGCAGCCTGCAGGACAGTTATCCGGTGGACAAAGAAAGCGTCTTGCGCTGATATCCGTACTTCTTTCCCCGGCAGATATTCTGCTGCTGGATGAGCCTACAAACCATTTAGATAATGATATGGCAGACTGGCTGGAGGATTATCTGAAAAAATGGAGAGGTGCGCTTATCATGGTAACACATGACCGGTATTTTCTGGACAGTGTGTGCAACCGGATCGTGGAGATTGATAAAGGAAAAATTTATAGTTATCAGACGAATTATTCCGGGTATCTGGAATTAAAACCCAGCGGCAGGAAATGGAAGCAGCCAGTGAACGAAAACGTCAGTCGATCCTGCGTGTGGAACTGGAATGGATACGCAGGGGTGCAAGGGCACGTTCCACAAAACAGAAAGCACATATCCAGCGCTATGAAGAGCTGAGAGACCGTCAGGCTCCGGTGCAGGATTCGCAGGTAGAATTAAGTTCTATTTCTGCAAGAATGGGAAAAACGACTGTGGAGTTAGAAAACATCTGCAAGGCCTATGGAGAAAGAAAACTGATCGATGATTTTTCTTATATCTTTTTGAAGGGAGACAGGGTTGGATTTATCGGACCAAACGGTTGTGGAAAGTCTACTTTAATGAAAATTATTGCAGGCATTATTCCACAGGATTCCGGGCAGGTTATCATCGGACAGACTGTGAAAATGGGATATTATGCGCAGGAAATAGCCTCAGAAAAAAATGAGGATGAAAATGAAATTGATCTGTCATATATGGACCCAAATCAGAGAGTGATTGATTATGTAAAGGATACAGCAGAATATATTCAGACTGTGGACGGAGTCATATCTGCATCTGTTTTATTGGAGCGTTTCTTATTTCCGCCGGAAAAACAGTACAGTCCGATTGGAAAACTGTCCGGCGGGGAAAAGAAAAGATTAAATCTGCTTCGGGTACTGGCGACATCCCCGAACTTTATTCTGCTGGATGAGCTACAAACAATCTTGATATAGCTACGCTGACAATTTTAGAGGACTATCTGGATCGTTACGATGGCATTGTTGTCACGGTATCGCATGACCGCTATTTCCTTGATAGAACAATGAAGCGTATCTTTGCCTTTGAGGGAGACGGAAAACTGAAACAATATGAAGGCGGCTATACAGATTATGTAAACCGACTTGCGGCAGAGGGCAGGACACCGGGTGGAAACATTGCGGCGCGGTCTGCTGGTGCCGATATATCGGGTAATTCACAAAACCAGAAATCCGAAGAAAGTGTGATCGAAAAAAATGATTCGACTGCAACCTGGAAGCAAAAAAAGAAACTGAAATTCAGCTATAAAGAGCAGAAAGAATACGAGACGATCGAGGATGATATTGCAGCGCTCGAACAGAAGTTGGAAGATTTAGATAACGAGATGGCAGCGAATGCCACCAATGCAGCAAAGCTGCGGGAGCTGGTTGAGGAGAAAGAAAACGCAGAGAAAATGTTAGAAGAAAAGATGGACAGGTGGGAGTATTTAGAAGAGCTGGCGGCAAAGATCGCAGGGCAGCAGAGCTAGTGTACTGAATCATTGATACAGTACACTAGAAAGCCTGCCTGTCAGTCCACGTTCAGGACAAATGTATTCTTGCCGTTCTCTTTTGCCTGATACATTGCCAGATCTGCCTTGCGGATTAGCTGTGTATAGTCAAGCGTATCGCCCTGGGACATGACAATGCCGATACTGCACGGCACCGGCAGCACCTCGCCGGTCTGTTCGTTTACATGCTGCGTGCGCAGAATCTCAAGAATTTTGTCGGCATTATGCCGGATGCGTTCCGGTTCTAACTCACCGGCATAGCAAAATGCAAACTCGTCCCCTCCGATCCTGCCGACTGCACCGTGTATGTTTTCTTTAAGTGTCTGCGCTACGAACTGGATGACAGCATCGCCCTCCTGATGACCGTAATTGGTATTATAATCCCTGAAATCATCGATATCGACAAAGCCGAATGTGATCTGTTCATGGCTTTCAACCGCCCTTTGCACCATCGAAAGCATCTCTTTTTCAATCGCTTTTTTATTTTTGATACCGGTCAGAGGGTCGTTCTCTGCCATCTGTAAAAGTTTCTGCTGACGCTCTTTTTCTTTCCGGTCTGCCTGTTCCACATAGTCTAACAGCTCGTTGATACCCGCAGCCAGTTCACCTGTCTCATGTTTTTCCTGAATGTGAACGCGCAGGGAATAATCCTCACTTTCCCTGATTTGCGCAAATACCTGCAGAATATGGGTAATCGGTGCGAAAATTTTCTTTGTCATAAAATACTGTGTACAGCACACGCCGATGATGAGTGCAGAAAGACCGAGCGTGATCAGCATGCCATAGGTTCTTCCAGTCTGCTTCTGTGCACTCAGATTTTCAGTCACACGGATGCCCCAGCAGGTATTTTCCACATCGGAATAATATGTAATATAATCCTGTCTGTGATAGCGGTAGCGCACATAACCGGACGGATTTTTCTCATGGTCGATCGCATCCCATTTTTTCTGAAAATCATTGCGGTCGGAACTTTTAGAGACAAATGTCTTTAAGCTTCTCTTGTTTTTTGTGTCACCTGCCGTGATGATCGCCCCATTGCCGTCGAGAAGATAGAAAGTTCCATCTGCAAGAGTGTCCATATTCAGCCGCAGGTCGTCAAAATATGCCGTATCCAGCTCCTCCATCACATAGCCGATCAGTTCATTATTATAATAGACGCCGGTATAGGCGGGCACGACATTTTTCCTGCCGTCATCTGTTATACGCTCATACACGTCACCGATAATAAATTCGCCGGTCTGATATTTAGGATCGACATCTTTCATTGCACTGACAGTGCCCGGTTCGTACTCTTCACTTGAACTGACCACATGAAAATTCCGGTTTACCACAGAGATGCTCGCTACAAAGATACTGTATTTTTTGCGTTCCTTCAGCAGATTGTCTACATAGTTTCGTGCCAGAGGGCTTTCATTTTCCCTTAGACTGTAAAGGATCGCGTTCTGCGTCAGCTGATAACTCGCGATCATGTCCATCTCGTTATTGCGGTCCTGCGTAAAGTTTTTGATATTCATCACCTGATTTTCGCTGATCGCCCGCACATTCTGCTCCGTCAGCTCATCAATCTTGCGGTTCGTTTCATAAATGGAAAATATTCCGAAGATACCAAGCGGTATCAGGGTAAAAAGTAAAAGTAACCCTAAAATACTATGTTTTAATTTCATGCTCGCAGCTTCCTCCATCTGTTATCTATTTTATAGCTAAACTGCTGTTTCCGTCAACTGTTGCCCCAGTGTTGTACACAACCCCTGAAAAATATCGAAAGGATTTTTTTTCCCGCGTGGATAAGATTTCGATATGATTGAAAACGGTCATAAAATCAATCGTAAAAAAATACGATTGTTTTTATGATTGATTTTGCATATAATCAATACAATGAAATTGGAAAGAAAACAGTTAGTATGCAAAGGCAGGAAGGACACTCACAAATGAAAGACAAAAGCGAAACTTCAACAACAGATTTGATTATACTTTTTTTCCTTCTGTTCATTATTTCAAATATTTTATTTGCTGTTGCCTGTATGCTGCTCAGTGATGACGCAGAGTCGAATTTGAAGCTGATAAAAGATTTTGCGATCAGCACGGGAAGTCTGGTCGGAATAAACATAGTCGGATTGATACTGATTGAATGTTTTGAAAGAATTGAAAAATATATTTTTCGGCGAAAAACCAAAAAGGAATGTTTCGGGGAAGGTAATTTTCAGGTATTGCGGTGTAGCAGCAGATACTACATGCTCCCGATTGCAGTTACTGCGCTGGATATGATGTTTGTATTATCTTTTTTGCATGAGAGAAACAAAGATGCACAGGTGATGATAGAATTTTTTCAAGGCAGAGATGGAATTTTTCCACTGTTTTGTATGGGATTTTTTAACATCTATGGCGTTTATGTGCTGGCGCATTACTGCTGTTATAAAGTGTATTGTACAGGATATTTGTTAGAGGTAATCCATTTTTTGAGGAAAAAAAGCATACCGTGGAGTGATATAAAAAGCATAGAATTTTTCTATCTGGATCAATACAAGAAACAGAGGATTGTGATAAATCTTGAGAAGAAAAAGATTGTTTTTCGCGCAGAGGTGTTAAACGATGGCTGGGATCCTTTTGTGAACTGGGTACAGGATATGGCAATGAGATATCATATTTTGTTTAACGGTAAAATCCTGACTGTTTGACTTGCAAATAAGATAAAAATCCAAAACTACACACCAGATACAATGCATTACGGTATGCTCAAAAGAAAAGGGATATAGAGCGTAAAACGGACAGCACACCAGGTTGACTTTGCCTGCGGGGGAAGGTAAAATACAGCTTAAGATAGTATAAACCCGGGGAGAAAACTGCAATGCTAAATATAACCATTGACAAGGTCAGGCACATTGAAGACAAGGATGCCAATGTACGCGAAACGCTTGTCGAATTACAGCACGCACTTGATAAATCTGAACAGGAAAGACATTTTTATGACGCTCTGTGCATTGACTACACTGCGGCATACTTATGCGACCTGATGGCAGATACCATGACTGTCATCAAGAAAAAATCATTCTCCCACTGTGCTGCCGAAGAACTCCAGTCTGGCAGCATACAATGCTATTCTCAATGGATACGGCATTCTTATAATACTTTTGTCGTGAAAGAGTCGGCCCCGGGCTTTATGGAAATGTTTGACAACAGGAATCTGATGGCATATCTGGATGATCATGAGAGCTTTGTATACCGGCACAGAACACTGCCGAACCGTGCAGGAATGGAATACTTTGAAGCGCGGGCAGTGCGTCTTTATTCAGATGATGACAGCTACAAGATCATTCTTGGCTACCGTCCGATCGATGACATTGTCGAAGAGGAAAGGGAAAGCCGTCAAAAATTAGAGCAGGCGTTAAAGAGAGCCGAGGAAGCAAGCCATGCAAAATCAGCCTTTTGGTTTAATATGTCTCATGACATCCGCACGCCGATGAACGCCATCATTGGTTATACTGATCTTTTAGAAATATATGGGGATGACGTGGAAAAACGGGAGGACTATCTTGGCAAGATCAAAGTTCCAGTGAATATCTGCTATCCCTTCTCAATGATGTTTTAGAAATGGCGCGTATTGAAAGCGGAAAATATATCATGGACGAAACGGTAACGGATATCAGGGAGTTTGACCGGTCTATCTGCGATGTATTTGAGAATCAATTAGAGCAGAAGGGGATCCGTTCTGTTTTTCTGTAAGTTCTTTTGCGATGCTGGCATCAGGCATGGCTGCTTTGCCGTTTTGTCCGGTGCTGCAGTGCGTTAAACCATGCCTGCGGCAGGGAAAATCCGAAGATGATACCGAGTACGATTGCTCCGGCAACTTTGATTGTCTCCATTCCGTAACGTGAAAATTCACTCATGTTATTCATGATAAAATAATAGGAAGTATAATAAATACCAGCCCCCGGCACCAGTGGGAAAATACCTGCGATCAGGTAGACGGTCACCGGATTTTTACGCAGGGCGGCAACCATCCTTGAAAAGACCGTGAGGGCAAGTGTTGCGATCATGTTTGCAATGACGGTTCCGGTGTCAAACTGCAGGCAGATCAGATAGACGATCCATCCGATCGCACCGGTAAGTCCGCAGAAGAGAAGTTCTGATTTTGGTGCACAAAACAGCACGGCAAAAGAAAGCGTTGCGATCATACTGACAATAAACTGGATAAACATAGTATTACAAAATACCTCCTACTACAAGATTATAGATCGTCATGACGGTTCCGACACCTGCCGCAATACAAAAAGCGGTGAGAACCGCATCGATCATGTGGATCGCGCCGGAGAGATAATCGCCCGTTAAAGAAATCGCGGATTGAAGTCGTTAATGCGATCCCCGGCACTAACGGCATGATCGCACCGATGATGATCTTGTCATACAAAACCGGCAGTCCAATGGAAAAAGTGATCAGACTGACGAGTGTCACAAGCGCGCTGCCGAAAATATTGGTGATGAATTTTGAAGTTTTCCGCTGTGAAAACTTTTTTAACACCATATTTAAAATTGCGCCGGCGATAAATGCTATCACGCCGTCTAACGGAGTTCCGCCAAACAGAAATGAAAAACTGCCGCTTCCAAGACCGCAGAAAAAGACTTCCGTCCATTTACTGCAGGTGGGGATTGCTTTGCATTCATCCAGACGTGTCCACGCATCTTTTAGGGAACATTCGTGGGAACAGATTTCCCTCGAAAGCTGGTTTAAGGCTGCGATACGCCCAAGATGTGTCTGACCGAGCGGGACATGACGGATCATGCTGCACGCGTCATCTTTATTTTCATTTGCACTCGCAAAAATTCCATTTGAGAGTACATAAACATCATATTCTTCAATTTCATATGCCTTTAAGATATGCATTACGGTATCTTCTACACGGTACACCTCCGCGCCATTTCGAAGAAGTGCATCTCCGGTCTCTACCGCTAAAGATAAAATTTCTTTTGTGACTGCCATATTGCAGTTCCTTTCTATCTGTGAAATCGATCATTATAGTTGTTCAACTGTTATATTAAAATCCAATTCCTGTCAGGCAGGAGTTTTTCTTAAGAACACTCATGAAAAAATAACATGTTTTTTGCTAAAAAGCAATCTGTCGTGTGTAAAAATTATATACTTTCCAATAAAAAGTAAGGTGTCGTATGCAATGTTTTCCTGTAAAAGTAATTTTCCATATTCCAATGATTCTGTTTTGCTTATACATAATATCCCAAAAAAAGAAATAATAATTCGCATAATAAGACAAAAGTTAATGGAGGTTCACTATGAATTGCAGAAAATACAGAGCAGTTTTACTTGGAGTGATAGTTATGATACTGGTGGTCGGGGTTTGTTTCTACACAAAATATCGGAAAGAAAATGAGATACCGACGGATGGAATGTTGGTATATGACAATTCGGAGGATGAGGATGTGGATAAGATATGGGCGTAAATAACGAAACACTTTATTTGAAAATCGAGCAGAACACGATCGTTTTTGACCGACATGTCGTGCTGAACGATATTGCAAAGATGGAGTGCACGAACGAGGCGGTTCTGCGTCAGTTAAAACAGAAAAAGATATACAGTTTTACGAATCAGAAAGATGAGAAAAAAGAGAAAAATCAGATGCAGGTTTTTTCCGTGTTAAAGATCATTGAGCAGATCCATGAAGATTACCCGTCGCTGACGATTTCCAATGAAGGCGAGAGTGATTTTATCATAGAATATATTCCGAACCCGGAAAAGCCAAAGGTAATGAATACAATCAAAACTGTGCTGCTATGCATTATCATTTTTTTTGGTTCGGCGTTTACGATCATGGCATTTAACAACGATATTTCCGTGACGGATGTGTTTGACAAATTATACGGACAGGTGATGGGGACAAAGGCGGACGGTGTGAATGAGCTTGAAGTGTGCTACTGCATCGGACTTGGACTTGGCATCATTTTATTTTTCAATCATGTCGGAAGAAAGAAGATCACGCCCGATCCAACGCCGATCCAGATCGAGATGCGGAAATACGAAAAAGATGTGGATACCACATTTATTGAAAATGCAGGCAGAGGAGGTCACAGCATAGATGTTTCTTAATCATATTCTGCTCGGATTTTTAGGAATTGCGTTTGGCGGTGCGGTCGCTGCGGGAACGTTCGCGTTTGTGATCGTCATCGGTGTCGTTCCCCGTATGATCGGAAAATGCAACCGTGCGGCGGGTACGCTCTGCTTTGAGCAGGCAATCATCCTTGGCGGAATCCTTGGAAATATCGTCTCCGTATTTTTGCAGATGCATATTCCGCTTGGACAGGTATCAGGACATATCTTTCTCGGCCTGTACGGGCTCTCGGCGGGAATGTTTGTCGGCTGCATCGCGGTGGCTCTTGCAGAGATATTAAACACATTCCCAATCCTGTTTCGCAGGGCAAAACTGAAAGTTGGTCTCCAGTGGGTCATGTGGACGATGGCGGTCGGCAAGACATGCGGGGCGCTTATTATTTTGTGAAAAAAATCGGGGAAGGGGTATCGTAGGAGAGGTTTGACGTGTGAAAAATTTCAGATTAAAATGATAGAGGTTTGGAACAATTTTTTTGTTCCGGATTTTTCATAATGAATACAAACAGGGGGAATGAGAAATGGTCACATCCATCGCACGTCAGAGTGTTATCATAAAATGCAACATGCAGAAATCTGTCCTGACCGGCAACTACGAATTTTATTATGCGGCAGGGCTTATTGCAAAATTATCCGGGGTTGAGATTTCAGATGACATCAAACCGATCGAACTGGGGGTACTTTTACATCAGGAAATCGAAAAGACAGAGCCGAAGGATGAACAGGAAAAGTACCTGTTTTCGATGCTAAAGGACTATAAGCCGACCGATGAGTATGATGAACAGATGAAGGAGCTGCTCCTGTGGGGAAAAGGCGAGCAGTATCTGTGGACGGTGACGATTCTGTGAATCAACTGTTCAGGGTAATTTGGATTGGAGTCATAGGGAGCATCTGCCCATTCTAAGAGTTCTTTTGAAAAGCTGCGAATAAATATAGAAAAGATCTGACATACTATTCCAATAAGAGGAAAATATACGGGAGGAACAACCATGGCGCAACCAACCACCAAACAAAGCAGTTCAGCCAAAACATCAGATGAGCAAAAGCAGAAAAATTTATCCAAAGTGTCATACGGCGCAGACAAAAAAGTACGAGACCAGGCATACAATGAATATGTGGAGTCCATCACCCCAAAACACAACCTTGCAGCAAATATGGCAAAGGCATTTGTGATGGGAGGGATTATCTGCTGCATCGGGCAGTTCATTTTAAATATCTGTAAAAGCCTTGGACTTGATAAAGAGATGTCGGGTAGCTGGTGCAGTATCCTGTTGATCTTATTATCTGTGATCTTAACAGGGCTTAATCTGTATCCGTCACTTGCAAACTGGGGAGGTGCCGGTGCGCTCGTGCCGATCACCGGATTTGCCAACGGTGTTGCGGCACCGGCGATCGAGTTTCAGAAAGAGGGACAGGTCTTTGGAATCGGTTGTAAAATATTTACGATCGCGGGACCGGTCATTTTGTATGGTATTTTTTCGAGCTGGGTATTGGGACTGATCTACTGGGCGGCAAAAATGTTTGGATTTTGTTGACAATAAGCTGATTGCTATGCTTTACTAAAAGAGTAAGGTTTCTTTTCGATATATTAGAAGTCAGTGAAACCACAGAAATAGTCTCGCAGAGTGAAGACACTGTGACAGAGCAAGCGGTGACAGAAGAAACCGCAGACAGAACAGAAAGTACAGAAAGCACAGATGCGACAGAGCTAGACGAAACAACGGAAATATCAGATACAGCAGAAACTGAAATATCGGAAGAAACAGAAACTGAAAAAGAGTCTGGCGCAACACAGATCTTAGCAGGAACCTACGATGCTGTTATCGGCGGAACATATTCAGGTGTGTGTGAAAATCAGGGGGATTATTACCTGTACTATGTTACACTGCCGGAAGCAGGAAAGCTAACGATTGCGATGACGGCACAGATGGAGAAGTGTGAGGTATCCGTATATTCTACGGATGAGGAAGAACTTTATTCACATACGGAAGATTGTAATGAAAATACGAAAAGAGTTGTGGCATCCTATGAAGTGTATCTGACTGCCGGTACATACTATATCAAGGTAATGGAAGCTACAGCGGTGTTAAATCTGTAACAATAAAAAAATAAGCATGTAATAACGCAGCGATAAGGAGACGTGGATATAAAATCTGCGTCTCTTTTCTGCATAAACTATGGCTGCTAAAAGATGATATTCTAGATCTGAAACACCGGTAAGAAC
>ENA-OQDM01000396-OQDM01000396.1-human-gut-metagenome-genome-assembly--contig:-NODE-396-length-26343-cov-1.313702_pt1 | contig 26343 bp, 27 predicted proteins | sample MGYA00242772_ERZ504605 | MGnify/ENA primary metagenome ERZ504605 (study PRJEB26092, sample SAMD00036348) | human gut metagenome | host: Homo sapiens | study: EMG produced TPA metagenomics assembly of... | reverse complement strand
TCCAACTGTGAGGACAAATAACGTTCCAGTTGTTCCTTTTCCATGTGCTTACCGAGGCTCATGTCGAAGCGCAACACGGGGTATTCCGTCCATTCCGTTTCCAATAGATCCATGGCCAAACCTTTGAACAAATCTTTCCGCCCTTGGAAATAAGCTTCCAAGGTGCTGGTCAATAGGGATTTGCCAAAGCGGCGCGGGCGGCTTAAAAAGAAATAATTAGAATCGGCATGCACCATACGGTAAATGTATTCCGTCTTGTCTACATACATGTAATTCCTCGTTCGGATTTTTTCAAATGTCTGTATCCCTATCGGATATAGTCTCCTTGTATACTGCATAGTCGAACCCTCATTTTTTGTATTTGGATAAGTACAAAGTTACTGAAAATGAAAAGTTATGCAAATGTTTTACCGGAAAAGTTTTCTTTATGTCCTATTGATGCAACCACACTGTCTGCAAATACCTGCGCCAGACGGCCAGATGTGTGGTCGCGTTGATTTCTTTACAGATTTCGATGCAAGTGGTGGCCAGTCGTTTTTTGGCACTGTCGATGTCCGTGGCCATAATGGCCAATACGTTCAGGGTTTCTTCCCCTATCTTGAGGCGGGGGAAGGCTTTTACTGCCGAATCCTTATCGGTCAGGACACGGTAGAGCGTGGGGGCGAAGTTCCGGAACGACTCGATGAGCTTTTCTTCCTGAGTTTTGCCGTCTTTCACACCTTTGCCGTTTCGGCTCGTTCCTTCTACCAAACGCTCGTTGGCCTTACCCGTAGTCAGGAAATATTGGCCCAAGAATATGTCCCAGTTGGCAAAGAGGATGTAACCGCCATGGAGCGTGTCGGGCATGATACCGATGTGGCTGTAATAAGTGGTGGTTATAGATTCTTCCTCGCCCTTGCTGGGGCGGTAGGCTTGTTCCGTAATGTCCGTCTTTCGGATGATTTCCGTGAAATGTGCGTGTGGCAATACCGCTTCGTCTTTGTCGTCCTCAAATTCCACGCCCGAAGCAGGGGTGAGAAACGGACGGATGACGTGCTTGTCCCAATGATTTCTTACATAACCGGGATTGTCATGCTCGTAACGGACAAGGTTCAGGATAAGTTCGGCATCTTGGGCGCTCATACGGGCCATTCTTTGACTTAATGCTTCATGGCCTTTCCGGATGAGGTCTTTGCGAAGTTCGGCGAACGATGGCTTTACTGCCAGTGATTCTACTATTTCGTATAGCATCGAAAGCGTTTTTCCGTCATATCCGCAGCTTTCCAACATACCGATGAGCCAATCGACAGCCCTTGCTTTGCGGGTACCGATGGTTTGACGGTCGCCTCGGTATTGTGCAGGCGTACGACTTGGAAATTCCATACGTTAGGAATGGAAACGGCGAAATGACGGTTTGAGTCAATGGCTTTCATGTTGAAAACCAGTCTCCGTTCTCTGTGGAAACGGGTCAAATATCCTTCGCGGCCTTTCAACGGGCCGTCCAAGACCTTGACAATCTCGTTCGGCTCGCCGGTTTTCGGGTTAAAAGCGTAATTATTATAAGGACGTTCCAGGACGATGACGTGTTCCGCATAATTTTCGTTGAAATCCTTGAAGAAACGCATCTGTCCTTCGGGTATGGTCAGGAAGCAAGCCTTACGTCCGGATGCCGTTCTGCGTTCATATAGGATCGTGCCATCCGGGTACTGCTTGTCGATGAAATCGACCAAAGCTTCTTGGGTAGAGAGGACAAATACATAACCGGCAAACAAGGGTGTCTGTGGCTTCCTGACTTTGTCTTCTAAATTTACTGTGGTATGAGTAGGGCAATATACCTCAAGGATATTATGAGTGTGTGACAGATGAGCCGAAAGCAAATCGGCCAGTTTCCTTTCCTGATGGGGAAGGGTGCGGACGACAAACCATTGGAAATCCACCTTATTTAGTTTGTCGTGACGATGCGGCTTCACGCTACGGTCTGTTTCCGTGTCAGTATGTTCCGGTATGGTCATTCTCGACAGAACTTTAAAGTGCAATCCTTATTTTCCCCTCATGCCGGACGCATAAGAGTTATGGGATACCTTGTTTCAGGTGTAACGGTAGTATTCTGGAGGAACCTCAGCAACAAATACCTGCCGTTTTTATAGAAAGAGATGAACGAAGCGTGGTCTGCTTCATAAAATCTGTTTCCATATCCTTTGTTTTAGAATGGTTTATTCTCCCTTTTCAGGCGACCGCTTTTGTGCTGTTGCATAATATGAAGCGGCCACTTGGCGGCAAATCGTTTAAAATCAATACTGTTTTATAGTTTATCATCGTGATTCGTCTAACAAATGAGGGCTTGAATACATGTTTTTCAAAAAATATTTGCGCAAAGCGCTACAGATTCAGTTCTTTTTACTAACTTTGCCGCCAAGTGGCCGCTTCATATTATACAACCTCCATGGGAATCAAACTTTTTCTGTCGGTTGGATTTATTTTTAATATCTTGTCAATCATCTTCTTGTTGGCTTTCGTTACGGCCATGGTGTCGATCGAAGAAAGGTAGATTTGCGTGGTTTTCAGGTTCTCGTGTCCCAAGCCCGTGCTTACAATCGAAAGGTCATAACCCATGTCTCGCATAGTGCTGGCCCAGGTGTGACGGGCCACGTAGGTCGTAAGCGGAATACACAAGCCTGCCATCCGGCCTATTTTCTTTAGATTCCGATTGATGTTATGTTCTGCTTTTTCATATTGTCGACGCTCCGTGCCGTCGGTTCGGGTGATGATGGGCAACAAGTACGGGCTGCCAACCGTCAAATGGGCATATTCCTCGACGATAGCCTGCATGGAAGATTCCCAACCGATGCTTAGACTTTGCCGCGTCTTTTTACGGTTGTATTGCAATACGCCGTTACGGATGTCGGACTTTCGTAGATAGGCAAGGTCTACGAACGCCATTCCTTGCAGGTAAACGCTCAGGATGAACATATCCCGGGCAAAGGCGAGGGGCGAGTGGCTGGGCAGGCGGAGGAGCCTGATGTTCCGGACAGACTCTAACGGGATGGCACGTTTGGCGGTTTTGGCAAAGCCGGTGAACACGTGGCGGAAGATGCCTTTATCCGTAGTCAGACCCATTTCGACAGCTTTGCGGTAAAGGGTACGGAGGCTGCGCAGGTAGCATGAGGATGAATTGCGCTTGAGTCCGCAATTTCTCAACCATGCCTCATATTGGGCAATCGTTTCCTTATCCAAAGCATCGGGTGCCATGTCTTCTCCTTGGCGGAACCGGATAAAGCTGTTCAATGCGTCACGATAAGTCTTGGCCGTTCCCTGCCGGCCTGTCTTTTCCTTTTTTGCGGCCATGTCGCGGACGAAACCGAACCATGTCAGGCAGGGCGGTAACCGCTTGTAGGCCGATACAATGTCTTCCGTGCTGTATTCCACCCTTGCTGTTTCCTTGTCCGTGATGATGGCCGTAAGTTGTTTGGTGTTCCACTGCACTTTGGAAGCCGTCAGTTGCAGGAAAGCCTGCCTTTCCGGCGTGCCGGTGATTCGGATAAAGGAGGTGGTATCATTCCATTCGTCCTGTCGTATATGGAAATCGGTATAAATCATTTTCACCACCCTGCGATGAATCACTTGGAAATACAAGGTTCCTTCTTGCCCTTGCGTGACGGAAGGGCGGAATTTCAATTTGAATGAGGCCATAATGAATTTTACTTTAAGAATGGATAATAAGTTGTATAGTCATTTATGATATAACGGTGATGCCCGTATAATCCCGACCGTAAAGGAGCCATTCCTTATTGCATGTCCTTCTCCCGGAGTTGCAAAATATCCTTCATCTTTCAGGTGCTATGGTAAGTCTTTCATTACGTATGTGTTACGTCCTGAAGGATGTTTCAGGCATCTTTCAGCTTGACTTCATTTCGTTCGGCTGAGAACGGAAAAACGTTTGGCTGAGATTGAAAAATCGTTCGACTGAGATTGAAAAAACGTTTGGCTGAGAACTTTTTACCGCTTTCCGCCATGAAAGGGCACTGAAAGATGCCTGAAACATCCTTTAGGACGTAATGCGCTGTATTACAGTTGTTTGTTGCGCATTCTGAAAGATGAAGGATATTTTTGCAAAAACTCTTGGGAATCTACTTTTTTTAAGGATAAGACACCGTGAATCAGTATAAAATTCGTATCTTTGTGCCTTAAACGTATATAAGTATTAAGACTATGGCTGAAACGAAAAGAATCAAAACCGCATTGGTGTCGGTCTTTCATAAGGACGGGCTGGACGCTTTGTTGAAGAAGTTGCATGACGAAGGTGTGAAGTTCCTCTCTACGGGAGGTACGCAGAAGTTTATCGAGGAGTTGGGTTATCCTTGCCAGGCTGTGGAGGAAGTGACGACTTATCCTTCTATTTTAGGTGGGCGCGTGAAGACGTTGCATCCTAAAATTTTCGGCGGCATTCTCGGGCGTCGCGGGTTGGCTGAAGACCAGGCACAGATGCAACAATATGAAATACCTGAAATCGACCTGGTCATCGTGGACCTTTATCCGTTCGAGGATACCGTGGCGAGCGGTGCATGCGAGGCGGACATTATCGAAAAGATAGACATAGGCGGCATTTCGTTGATTCGCGCCGGTGCCAAGAATTTCAAGGATGTGGTGATCGTGCCGAGCAAGGCTGAATATGGGCCGCTGTTGGATTTGCTGAACCGGAAAGGGGCGCAGACCGATGTGGAAGACCGCCGCTGGTTTGCCACTCGTGCGTTCGGCGTGAGCAGCCATTACGATACGGCCATACATGCTTATTTCGAGAACGGAAAGTAAGGGATGGCGTTTGAAGGTAACGGATTTGGAAATATTAAAATGAAGTGAAGGGCTGATGGGATTCTTTTCTTTTACTCAGGAAATAGCAATGGACTTGGGGACGGCCAATACCATTATCACCAGCGACGGTAAGATTGTGGTGGACGAGCCTTCCGTGGTGGCATTAGACCGGCGTACGGACAAAATGATCGCCGTGGGAGAGAAGGCCAAGTTGATGTATGAAAAGACGCATGACAATATCCGCACGGTACGGCCTTTGCGCGAAGGAGTCATCGCTGACTTTTATGCCTGCGAACAGTTGATGCGCGGGCTCATCAAGATGGTGCATACGGGCAGCCGTCTGTTTTCTCCTTCCTTGCGCATGGTGATAGGCGTTCCTTCCGGTTCTACGGAAGTGGAGCTGCGTGCCGTACGGGATTCGGCGGAACATGCCGGGGGACGGGACGTGTATCTGATTTATGAACCGATGGCGCCGCCATCGGCATAGGAAATCGACGTGGAGGCTCCCCAAGGCAACATGATAGTGGACATCGGCGGAGGTTCCACCGAAATCGCCGTAATCTCCTTGGGCGGTATCGTGTCGAATAATTCCATCCGCATCGCGGGGGACGACCTTACGGCCGACATCCAGGAATACATGAGCCGCCAGCATAATGTGAGGGTGAGCGAGCGCATGGCCGAACGTATCAAGATTCACGTGGGGGCGGCGTTGACGGAATTGGGCGAGGACGCTCCGGAGGATTATATCGTGTACGGGCCGAACCGTATTACGGCCCTGCCGATGGAAGTCCCGGTGTGTTATCAGGAGGTGGCGCACTGCATGGAGAAGAGCATCGCCCGTATCGAGACGGCTGTCTTGAGCGCGTTGGAGAATACGCCGCCGGAATTGTATGCCGACATCGTGCACAACGGTATTTACCTGACCGGTGGAGGAGCTTTGTTGCGTGGCCTGGACAAACGATTGACCGACAAGATCAATATTCCGTTCCACATCGCCGAAGATCCGCTGCACAGTGTGGCCAAAGGCACCGGCATAGCATTGAAGAACGTGAACAACTTTTCTTTTTTGATGTAACCCGTGCAGCTTATTCGATTTTCTGAAGAAATATAGCTATTGGCTCCTTTTCATCCTGTTGGAAGGAGGTAGCCTTTTGCTGCTCTTTCGTTTCAATCTTTATCAGGGAAGTGTATGGTTCACTTCTGCCAATACCGTTTCCGGACGCGTGTTGGAGTGGGAGTCGGATTTCCTGTCCTATATCGCTTTGGGCGAACGGAACAAAGACTTGATGCGGAAGAATCTGGTGTTGGAGCAGCGGGTCAGGGCACTGACGGAGTTGCTGGACCGTGCGGAACACGATTCCACCTATACGGAAATGCGTCAGAGCGAGTTGTTGGACGGTTTCGGCATGGTGCCTGCCGAGGTGGTAAGCAACAGTGTGAACAGGCATAATAATTACCTGACCATCAACAAAGGGGAGCTGGATGGCGTGAAACCCGAGATGGGGGTCGTGTGCGGTACGGGCATTGTGGGGATAGTCTATCTGACTTCGCCCCATTATGCGATTGTCATGCCGCTGTTGAACAGCAAGTCGAATATCAGTTGTTGTTTGCGGGGAACCGATTATTTCGGTTATTTGCGTTGGGACGGTCGGCATCCTTTGTATGCCTCTCTGGGCGATATACCCCGCCATGCTCGCCTGAAAGAAGGCATGACGGTAGAGACCAGTGGTTTCTCTGCGGTTTTTCCAGCAGGGCTGTTTGTCGGCAAGGTGACGAAGGTGGAAAATTCGGAAGACGGGCTTTCTTATAAGTTACAGGTGAATTTGAGTACGGACTTTGCCCGGTTAAGGGACGTGTGTGTGCTTACGACGCCCAATCGGGTGGAGATAGACAGTTTGCAGCAAAAGATAGAATCAGAAAAATAAGGCCGATGTATGATGCAGAGTTTTTTCAGTAGATTGTTGTGGGCATTCATCTTGCTGGTTTTCCAGGGATTGGTATTCAACCATATCCACTTTTTCGGTTATGCTACTCCTGTCATATATGTGTATATCCTTTGTCTCCAGCCGTTGAACACCTCGCGTTATGCGTGGCTGTTGTGGGGATTTGCAGTCGGGCTCGGAGCCGATTTCTTTTCCGAAACGCCGGGTTTGGGGGCTGCGTCCATGACTTTGACGGCCTTGTGCGCTCCGCCACTTTTGCGGTTGTTTACGCCCAAAGACTGTCTGGAAGACATGGTGCCGGGCTACCGGACGTTGGGAGGATGGAATTACATTTGGTATGTGACGTTGCTTGTGCTGTTGCAGCAGGCGTCCGTGATGATGCTTGAAATCTTTTCTTTCTTCAGTGCTTTGGACATGCTTTATACTTACTTGGGCAGCAGCGCGCTTTCCATTGTGCTGATATTGGTATTGGAGAGGATGCGCGGTAATAAATAGTTGGAAGTTTCGGACAGAAGGGATGGCTGATTATAATAGGGAAAAGCGTAAATATGTAATAGGGGCGGTGGCTACGGGCATCGTCCTCATTTATATTGTCCGGCTTTTCACATTGCAAATCATGAGCGACGATTACAAGAAGAATGCCGACTCCAATGCTTTCCTAAAGAAAATCCAATATCCTTCGCGGGGAGTCATCACCGACCGCAACGGGAAGTTGTTGGTCTACAACCAACCTTCGTATGACATCATGGTGGTCATGAACGAGCAGCAGGGGGTGGACACGTGGATTTGTGTGCGAGCCTCGGAATAACCAAGGAATATTATATCAAGCGGATGGACGAAATCAAGGACCGGCACCGCAATCCCGGTTATTCGCGTTACACCCAGCAGCTTTTCATGAGCCAGTTGTCTTCCGAGGAGTTCTGTGTGTTTCAGGAAAAGTTGTTCCGTTTTCCCGGTTTTTATGTGCAGCGTCGTTCCATCCGTCAATACCAGTCCCCGTATGCCGCATTGGTCTTGGGGGACATCGGTGAGGTGTCGCCTGCGGATGTGGAGGAAGATGAGTATTATCAGAATGGTGATTTCATCGGCAAGCAAGGTGTGGAACGTGCCTACGAGAAGCAGTTGAGGGGCGAAAAGGGGATACAAATACTTTTGCGTGATGCCCGGGGGCGTATCAAAGGGCGATATATGGACGGGAAACTGGATACCAAAACCGTGCCTGGCAAGAACCTGACTTTGGGACTTGATTTGGAATTGCAGGCACTCGGCGAGCGTCTGATGGAAGGCAAGCTGGGCAGTATCGTGGCCATAGAACCTTCTACCGGCGAGGTGTTGTGCATGGTGTCTTCGCCTACTTACGATCCCCGTATGATGGTGGGCCGGCAACGTGGAAAGAACCATTTGGCTTTGAGCCGTAATCCGCTGAAACCCTTGCTGAACCGTTCCATCATGGGGCAGTATCCTCCCGGCTCCACATTCAAGACCACGCAGGCGTTGACTTTCCTTCAGGAAGGCGTCATTACTCCCGAAACGGCTTACCCTTGTTACCATGGGTTTATCTATCGCGGACTGAAAGTGGGATGCCACGGACATGCGGCACCGGCCAAGTTGGTGCCGGCCATTGGAACTTCCTGCAATGCTTATTTTTGTTGGGGGCTTTATTACATGTTCGGCAACCGGACGAAATACAAGAATGTGCAGGAGGCCATGACGGTGTGGAAAGACTATATGGTGTCGATGGGATTCGGGTATAAGCTCGGTATCGACCTGCCGGGAGAGAAACGGGGATTGATTCCGAATGCCCCTTTTTATGACAAGGCCTATCGCGGCTCATGGAACGGGTTGACCGTAATCAGTATTTCCATCGGGCAGGGCGAAGTGAACGCCACACCGTTGCAAATCGCCAATCTCGGTGCGACAATAGCCAACAGGGGATACTTTATCACGCCGCACGTGGTGAAACAGATACAAGACGAGCAGATAGACACGCTTTACACCCGGCGGAGATACACGAAGGTGGAAGCCCGGCATTACGAAACGGTGGTGCAGGGGATGCGGAGGGCCGTATTGGCCGGGACTTGCCGTAAAGCCAATATTCCCGGTATAGAAGTCTGCGGCAAGACGGGTACGGCACAGAACCGTGGACACGACCATTCCGTGTTTATGGGATTCGCCCCGATGAACGACCCTAAGATAGCCATTGCCGTGTATGTGGAGAACGGCGGTTGGGGGGCAGACTACGGTGTGCCTCTCGGGGCATTGATGATGGAACAGTATTTGAACGGCAAACTCTCGCCCGAAAGCGAGAAATTGGCGGAGATGTATCAACAAAGACATATCGGTTATGGTACGGCGGATAGATGAAAAGGAAAAAGGCGTGTGGCGTTCATTGGATTGGTGGACCATCCTTATATATATGGCCTTGCTGGCGTTCGGTTGGATCAGCATTTGCGGAGCCAGCTACGATTTTGACATGGAGGGGAACATCTTTTCATTCGATTCCCGTTCGGGGATGCAGATTATCTGGATAGCACTTCGTTGGCATTGGGCTTTATCCTTTTGATGCTCGACGGGAAGTTGTACGATACCTTTGCATACGTCATTTATGCCCTGTTGCTTGTCTTGCTGTTTGTCACACCTTTTTTGGCACGAGACATCAAGGGCTCCCATTCGTGGATAAAGATAGGACCTTTCAGTTTGCAGTCTGCCGAGTTTGCCAAATGTGCCACGGCATTGGCTTTGGCCAAATTCATGTCTGCTTACGGATATAATATTTCGCGGTGGAAAGACTTTTTGGTGACGTTGACCATTATTGTCGTGCCTATCGTCCTGATTATTTTGCAGCGGGAGACCGGTTCGGCTTTGGTCTATCTGGCCTTTTTCCTGATGCTTTATCGGGAGGGGATGCCCGGTGCCGTGCTTTTTACCGGGGTGTCGGCTGTGGCTTACTTTGTGGTGGGCGTACGTTTCGAGCACGTCATGTTAGGGCATATCCCCACCAGTGCCGGAGAATTTCTGGTGTTGATGATGGTGATTCTTTTTACAATCGGTATGGTGCATGTCTATTGTGACAAGGTGTCGGTGGAACGGAATATCCTGTTTTATGGTGTGGGCGTGATAGCATTGGCTCTTGGTTTTTCCGGCTTTGTCATTCCCTTCGACATCACCTGGATTTTGATTACGGTATGCGTGGCCATGATCTTGTATTTATGCTATGTGGCTTTAAGCGAGCGTGTCACGCGTTACTTTTATATTGCCTTGTTTGCCTTGGGTTCCATGGCTTTCTTTTATTCGGCCGATTACGTGCTGAACAGTGTGATGGAACCCCACCAGAGGGTACGTATCAATGTGCTTTTGGGCCTGGAGGACGATCCTTCGGGTGCCGGTTACAATGTCAATCAGGCCAAGATTGCCATCGGATCCGGAGGATTACGAGGAAAAGGCTTCCTGAACGGAACGCAAACCAAGCTGAAGTATGTGCCGGAACAGGATACCGATTTCATTTTCTGTACGGTCGGGGAGGAAGAAGGGTTCTGGGGTGCGGCCGGAGTATTGGTGTTGTTCCTGGTGCTCATTCTCCGCTTGATTCATTTGGCCGAGCGCCAACCCTTTGCCTTTGGGCGTATCTATGGCTATTGCGTGATGAGTGTTTTCCTGTTCCATGTGTTTATCAACGTGGGAATGGTGTTGGGACTTACGCCGGTTATCGGTATTCCGTTGCCGTTCTTCAGTTACGGAGGTTCATCCTTGTGGGGCTTCACCATCTTGTTGTTCGTATTCCTGCGTATAGATGCCGGACGCAATCTGGCCAAGAGGGATTAAGGCTTTAGCGGCTGATGAGGACTCCCACATCGTGTATGCCCGGAAGGACTTCCCGTTGCATGAGATGTATGATACGGACTTGTCCGGTTTGTCCGCGGTGCAATGTCATGGGAGGAAGCGGCACGTCGTATTGGTACATATAGATGCCTTTGCCCATACGATGGGTGACAGAATCCATCAACTGGCATTTCACCGTGTCGCGACGCAGAGTGTCCGGATGAGAAAACTCCCGTTCCACTGCCAGCCAGATAACGGTGTACGGATATGAATCGGTCGAACGCAATCCCAATGCGAACTGATAGGTCGCTGCTGTCCGCACGGTGTCGATGTCGAATGTGAAGGTATCCCGGCTGTTCCATCCTTGTTCGGGAACGTGGCGGTATGAATGATAGATTACATGCTCATTGCAGCCCGTAAGCGACAAAAGGATGCTTACGGCTGCAATGAACGTTGGAGTGCGAAGAATGGTCATGACTATTCCGTCTTTTCGGCCGGTGTGTTTGGGGCGGGCTTAACAGCTTTTTCCGAGCGATTGTCCCTGTCCCGTTTGCGTTTATCCTTGCCGGGGCGGTTCTCGCGGTTGCCGCCCTGTTCGCCTTTGTATTCTTTGTTGTCCCGTCCGCGGTTTCGGTTACGGCGGTCTTTGCCGGCATTCTCTTCCCGACGTTCCGCGCCTTGTGTCTCTTTGGAAGATTGTGAGCCGCGAGGATTACCGTTGTCTTTGCGTTTGCCTTTGTTTTTCCGTCTCTTGTCGAACCGTGTCAGGCTCTCCTGTTCAACGAGGTCAGCCGGTTTGGTCGGTTCTGCTGCTTCCCCGCTTTCCAAACGTTGAGGCTTCTCGCCCCGGCGGTTCATGTTGATGATTTCGAAGACTCTTGCGGTAGTGAGGGTGACTAAGTTGGCAGCCAAATGCTTGTCGGTGGAATAGGTGACTAATCCGGCCAGGATGTCGGCTTTGAAGAAATAATATTCGGCATCTTGGGTTTGCAAAGTGATTTCCTTGCTCGGCAAACGTTTTCCGGCTTCCACGTAAGTGTCCACCTCATAGTTCATGCAACATTTCAGTTTGGCACATTGTCCGGCCAGCTTCTGCGGGTTCAGGGAAATGTCCTGATAGCGGGCTGCTCCGGTGGAGACGGAAACGAAGTTCTTCATCCACGTGGCACAACACAATTCCCGTCCGCACGGGCCGATACCGCCGATGCGCCCGGCCTCCTGCCGTGCACCGATTTGTTTCATCTCGATACGTACGTGGAAAGTCTCGGCCAATACCTTGATGAGCTGGCGGAAGTCCACGCGCCCGTCCGCGATATAGTAAAAAATGGCTTTGTTCCCGTCGCCTTGGTATTCCACATCACCGATTTTCATTTGCAGTCCCAAATCCTTGGCTATCTGGCGCGAACGTATCATGGTATCGTGCTCACGGCTTTTGGCTTCTTCGTACTTTTCCATGTCAACCGGTTTGGCTTTGCGGTACACCCGTTTGATTTCCTGTTCCGATTTCAGGTTGGCCTTCTTGATTTGAAGGGGGACGAGGCGTCCGGTGAGGGTGACCACACCGATGTCGTGCCCCCGGAGTGGCTTCCACGGCCACGATGTCGCCTTTTTCCAACGGCAGACGGTTGCTGTTGTGGTAATATCCCTTGCGCGTGTTCTTGAACTGCACCTCCACGAGGTCAGTGGCTTCTGCGTTACCCGGGATGTCTGCCAGGTAATCGTACGTATTCAGTTGTTTATTTTGTCGTCCGCAACCTTTGGCGCAAAGTCCCCGGCACGGCCCGTTCAGTTTGAATTTTTCCTCCATTCGTTGTCGGTTTTTGATATATATTATTGTATGAGCAGCACAATCATCTTCAGAGCAAAGTCGAAAAATACGATTCGTGGGTTGACATTTTGCTCTATGTCCTGTTGTGCGTCGCTCAGTTCGTCCATGATTTTGATGACGTTCCGCTCATTGACGAAACGTGCGAAGTTTTTGGCGAAATCCCCTTCCTGTGCCGTCAGGTAGTTCAGTTCCGGCCTGCGGAAATTATAGATGAAGTTTTCGCGCACCAACCGTTGGCAGTACGTCAGGAAGTTCTTTTGCCTTTCCCGCCCCATGCCGGCAATCTGTTCGCTCCATTTCCGCATGTCCTTGATCTTGCGTTGATAGCTCAACCGCATCAGCATGACGAAAAGATCGAAGAAGAGCAAGTTGTCCCGGCTTGCATCCAGACTTTTCAGTGCTGCGGTATAGCTGCCTCTGGCATTGCGTGCGAGAGCTTCCACGTCCTCCGTGGGATGGGTTTTGCGGAGGGCTTCCACCAAACTTTCGTGGTCGATGCCCTTTACCTCGATTTGTTGGGTACGGCTCAGGATGGTGGGCAGGATTTTCTCCGGCTCGTCACTCACCAAAAGGAAATTCGTTTGTTCGGGCGGTTCTTCGATGAGTTTGAGCAACTTGTTGGCACATTCCGCATTCATTTTCTCCGGCATCCAGACAATCATGGCCTTACGTCCGCCCAAGGTGGATTTAAGTGCCAGTTTCCGCTGTATCTGGGCGGCTTCGGCCGCATAGATGAGTGCTTGTTGGTTTTCAGCCTTCATGTCGCCCAACCAGTCGTTCAAGTCGAAATAAAGCCCGGCTTGCAGCCGTTTGCGCCATGCGTCTATATACACGTCGCATACGGAACTTTCCGCTGTTTTGTATTTGATGATGGGGAAGACGAAATGGAGGTCTGGGTGTACGAAGTGCGTGAAAGTCCGGCATGACGGGCATTCCCCGCAGGCATCGTGCGCCCCCGGACGGTGACACAGCAGGTATTGGGCATACGACACGGCTAAAGCCAGCTTTCCGCATCCCGAAGAGCCGCTCAGGAGCAGGGCATGCGGCACGCGTCCGGCTTGCGCTTCCTGAAGGAGGCGTTCTTTAATGTCTGTTTGTCCTACAACCTGGCTGAACATGGCTTTAGTAGATTTGACGTGCGATTTCGCGGATACTGTCCACGGCCGAAACGGTATAGAAATGGATGCTCGGCACACCGTGACCGATCAGCTCGCGGCATTGTTCCACCGTCCACTCTATCCCTACTTGTTTGGCTTCTTCGTCCGTTTTGCATTTTCCTATTTCCAAAGCCAGAGCTTGGGGCAGGTCGCAATGGAACGTTTTAGGTACTACGTTGAGTTGCGACAGTTTGGCAAACGGCTTGATACCCGGGATGATGGGGATGGTGATGCCGGCCCGGCGTGCACGGTCCACGAAGTCGAAATACTTCGCATTGTCGTAGAACAACTGGGTGACGGCGTATGCGGCACCCATGTCGGCTTTCTGCTTGAGCACGGCCAAGTCGGCTTCCGGATTGGGTGCTTCCTCATGTTTTTCCGGGTAGCAGGCTACGCCGTATGAAAATGACGTGCCGGGAGACTTGATAGGTGAACCGTCGACAAAGAAACCTTCATTGAAACGGTTGATGTGCTCGATGAGTTCCGTGGCATGCGAATAACCGTCGCCCGTGGGACGGAAGGCCGGGTCTTCCTTGGCTTTGTCACCGCGCAGCACCAACAAGTCGCTGATGCCCAGGAATTGCAGGTCGAGCAACATGTACTCCGTATCCTCACGGGTATATCCGCTACATAGGATGTGGGGCACGACATGTATGTCGTAATGCCTTTGGATGGCTGCCGCTACGGCTATGGTGCCGGGACGGCGGCGGATGCGGAGGCGTTGCATGATGCCCCCCCTAAGTCCTTGTACACATACTCGCTGCGGTGGTTGGTAATGTTGATATACGCCGGGTTGAACTCCCTGAGCGTATCTATGGTATGGAACAACCGGTCTATGCCTGCTCCTTTCAACGGAGGCAGTACTTCGAAAGAAAAAGCCGTTCCTTTATGGTTCTGAATCAAATCAATGACGTTCATCCTTTCTTCGTTTGTACAAAGATACGCAAAGAATCTTAATATGCAGGTAAAAAGAGGAAAGGAATGATATGTTTTTTTTCAAAAGCCGATATGGAACCGGCGCATTTTACAATCTTCGCGCTGCCCCATATCGGCTTGAAAGTTAACGGGCGGTTTGCACTTCTCCGTACAAGGCGTTCACGGTGGCACCTTTCTCAGCATTGAGTTTTCCGTACCGTCCTTGTTCTTTGACAAAAAGTTTGCGAGTACTTCCTTCATGGTAAAGGGAGTACCCGCAAAATACGTTTATAGAGATTCGTGCCCGAGGTTTTATTTCTTCACCTTGAAAATCACGAAGTTCTTGCCTTGAACGGTAGTTTTGATGACGTTGCCTTCTACTGCTGCCCATCCGTCCTGCGGAATGATGGCGTTCGGATGATCCAATGTGTTGTCTAAGGTGTAGTCACTGCAATCCAGGGTAACGGTTGTGGCGTTGCCTTCTATCTTCTTCAAGCCATCGAACTTGATATCCACGGTTTGCGCTTTGTCCGTCGTGTTGATGACCTTCACGATATATTCACCGGTGTTCTTGTCGAACACGGCACTGGTGAACAGGCCGTCCTCACCTTTGGGAGTGGGAGTGGCGAGCGTGGCCGGTACGACATTCGTACCCATGTTCTTGGCATACATCTGCTGTACGTAGTAGCTTACGGACTTCACGCTGCGGAGGTTGTCGAACCAAATCAGGTCGGGACGCCATTGCCAGCCTTCCACGTGGGCGAAAAGCGGAGCGTATGTAGCCATGTGCACGATGTCGGCGTTGCGTTCCAATGTGGTCATGAAAGCGGCTTCGTAGATAGAAGCGCCTGCGTGATTCCATTTCATGCGGTTGCCGTGGTCGTGGCAGGCATATTCGCCGGCGAACACTTTCGGGCCGTTACGGTCGTAGTCGTCATAGCGGTTCATGCTGTTTTTGAACCAGTCTACCGGACGGTAGAAATGTTCGTCCACAAGGTCTACTTTCTGTTTCTTCATGTCTTCCCAACCGAGGTCGAACATTTTACCTTCCGAGTCGGGACCGGACGAACCGATGATAAGGATTTCCGGATGGGCTTTACGGACAGCCTCCACAAAGAATTTCAGGCGGTCGAAATAGAACTTGTCCCACTGCTCGTTTCCGATGCCTAAGTATTTCATGTTGAACGGTTCCGGATGGCCCATATCGGCGCGTAACTTTCCCCATTTCGTATCAGTCGAACCGTTGGCGAACTCGATCAGGTCGAGGGCGTCGTCGATGTAAGGCTTCAAATCCTCGGCATTGCAGGCCGCGTGGGCTTTTTCATTGTCCCAATTCTGGTACTGGCAAGCCATACCTACATTCAATACGGGAAGCGGAGCCGCGCCGATTTCCCTCGCTCAGCAGGAAGTATTCATAGAATCCCAGACCATAGCTTTGGAAATAGTCCGGATAGTAACGGTTGGTAAAGGTCGACTCCCAACGGTTCTTGTTGAGCGGTCGATTTTCCACCGGCCCTACGGTATGCTTCCATTGGTAGCGCGTTTCCAGATTGGAACCTTCTACGATACAGCCGCCGGGGAAACGGAACACGCCCGGACGCATGTCGTATAAAGCTTGTGCCAGATCCTTGCGCATGCCGTTCTCATGTCCCATCCAAGTGTCGACCGGGAAGAGAGATACATGTTCCAAGTCTACGGTACCCGTACCCGAGCGATGTTGCGGATTGGAAAGGAAGATGCGCAGGTTGGCCTTGGCGATGGTACGGTTGGATTTCATGACCATCGTGTATTTTTTCCATTCTTTCGAGTCGATAACCAAGTCCTGACTGACAAACTGCTGTGCGTCATCCATCGTGTTCTGGTTGATGAACTGGACCATCAGCGTCACCGGCTTGCCGTCCGGCACGCGTGCCCATACGGAGAAACGGTATTCCGCATCTTTCTTCAGACCGATGCCGAAGAAGCCTTCGTTCTGTATGCCCGTCCACATATCGCCATGTCCGGCGTAACCTAAACGGACGTAATGCGGATTCTTGTCGAAAGGGCCGTCGTTCTGCAACGTAACGTTGCCAAACATCTTCCAACCCATGTAATGGTCGGGGGCAAATTCAAAAGAACGGTTTTTGACGAGTTCGGCATACAAACCGCCGTCGGCTCCGAAGTTGATGTCTTCGAAGAACACACCGTACATGGTCGGCTGGATGTCGGCTCCGATTTTCTTAGTCTGTACGGTCACGGTATTGTCTTGTGCGCAAACCGTGTACGAAGTTGCCATGAGCGCTACACCTGCAAGCAGAGAGTTGATTTTCATGATACAATAGAGCGTTAGTTAAATTAATAAATGATTTATCGCTGCGAAAATACTTATATTCTTTTAAAACCGCAACATCTTTTAAATGCTTTTTGTATTTTTGTTTTTAATTAGACAGAAAAGCAATGAGGCTTTTTCGTGCGGGAAATGTATGAAGTGGAATAAAAAGAAATTTGCGATTAAGCGAGAGCAGAGGCAAGCTTGCTCGTCTCTGCCGAGCGTGAACAAATTATGCAAAACAGCGTGGGCGGTGACGGTAGGAATCATTTTGTGTGGATGCCTGCTTTTTTGGCCGACTTCGGAGAGGGCATGCCGGGAGGGTGTGGCAGAGGCTGTCACGGTGTCTTGGTATGAATTGGGAGTACCGGGAGGCGACACCTTGTATTTTAATGTCTTACGTACCGATTCCACCTTGCGAGGGCTTTCTACAGAGTGCGAAACGGCACAGCGTGAATTTCGGGCCAATGCCTTTTTCATTTCCTATTCCGGCCGTTTGCTGACGGCTGCCGATTCCGTGACGAGACCGGAACGGCTGAATCGTGAGACCTTGCTTCCTGCCTTGCAGAAAGAGTCGCGACTGGTGTCTGTGCGTTTGGCCGGTTTTCGGAGGATGTTGGAGGAAATGGAGTATTACGGCCGTACACATTCGGTGGTGGACGAAGGATTTCATGAAGTCATGGCTCATAACGAATGGGGTGAAGGGCGCAGTGTGGAGAACTGGCACGTTGCAAGCAAGCTTTGGACAGGTTGCTGGCCGTAGGGGGAGAAGATGCGTATTTGCGTGAGGAGCGGATGCTGCGTATCCATGCGGGGGCAGGCCGTGGTGCGGACGAGGTGTCGGTGGCTTGCCGACGGTTGGCGCAAAGGCCGGGAGGTCCGTCCGTGTGGCAGGTGGCAGGCGGTAAGTTACCCGACGGTTGCCGCCGTTTTCGGTTGAATCCGTTTCCCTATGGTTGGTTCCACATCCTTTCGCCGTATTATACATGGTGGGGGCATTGGGGCTGGCCGGGTGCGGCGTCCCGTAGGCAAGAAGCTGAAGCTTCGCCGGTGAGCATCCGGATGAAAGACGGTTGTCCGGAAATTCCTTTAATTCAGGGGGCAGAGGGTGCTCCTGTGTTCGGGCCTTGGAGGACCTGAACGGTATGTGGGTCGGTGACCGTTTTTATCCGTCTGCCGGGTTGTATGCCTTGAGTTTGTCCCATGCGTCTTGGCCGGAGTGTGTATGGGAAGATTTGAAAGCTTGGGTTTCCGGTTGGCGCACAGGGTTACGTTTTGACTTTACCGGAGAAAAAGACGTGTCGGAAACAGGACCGGTCTACGGTACTTATACGCGTCGGGATACGCTGTTCTACGGACAGTTGGCCGGTGGCTTCCCGGAAGGTGAGGGGGTGATGCGTTATCCCGATGGCGGGGTGTACCGTGGCAGTTGGCATGCGGGCATCCGGAAAGGATACGGGGAGTATACCGACTCCTTGGGGCGCACGTACAGCGGATATTGGCGCGGGGATTCTTTGCGGCGCGGACGTCTTCGAAGCAAAAGAGGGGACGTATGAAGGTCTCTTCAACCGACGGATGGAAGAGCATGGCGAGGGAGAGTTCACGGCGAACGACGGAGGGTACTATGTAGGGAAATGGAAGGACGGGCGGCGTGACGGCTTCGGCTTTTCAGTAGCTCCTCACGAGGTGGTCAAGTGCGGAGTGTGGGCGAAGGGACGGTTCCGGGGCGAACAAATGCTGTACCATTCGGAACGGATATACGGCATCGACATTTCCAAATATCAGCATGTGCACAAGCGGCGGGTGTACGGTATAGACTGGAGGAACCTACGCATTACACGTTTGGGGCATACGGCAGACCGGAATGCGTTGGGAGCGGTGGATTATCCGGTCTCTTTCGTGTACATCAAATCCACGGAGGGGCTGACGGTGTTCAATCCTTATTATACGCGGGATGTACGTGCCGCGCGCCGGTATGGATTTCCGGTCGGAGCCTATCACTTCTTTTCCACCCGTCCGGCGATGCGCCAGGCAGACTATTTCCTGAAGAAGTCCCGCTTGCAGAAAGGCGATCTTCCGCCGATGCTCGACGTGGAGCTGTCCGACAGGCGGATTGCGGCGATGGGAGGCCGTGACGTGCTGTTCCGTGAAATGCTGGTATGGTTGAAAGAGATAGGTCGCCGGAGCGGCACCATGCCTATTATATATGTGAGCCAGGATTTTGTCAACCGTTATATGCCGTTCGCGCCGGAAGCGTTGAAAGCCTATCCCGTATGGGTGGCCCGTTACGGGGAATACAAGCCATACGTGCATTTGCTCTATTGGCAGCTCTCGCCCGACGGCCGGGTCCGCGGTATCCAGGGTGATGTGGACATCGACGTATTCAATGGTTCGGAGGAACAGTTCAAGAGGTATTTGCGGACGCAAACCGTGAAGTGACGTTTGCAGCAAACCTTTTAATTCTTAACGAAAACCTACTTGAATCCGCCTCGGGTTCTTTTTACTTTTGCAACAGAATAGATAAAAAGTACATCTGTTGAATCAAAAGAAACAAAACTTACTTATGCGTAGAGGTATTGCATGGATATGGGGCTGCTTGTGCATGCTTCAAGGGATGCCGTTGCAGGCGGAAGATAGTGTGGGGATGCAGACGGCTGCCCGTTACCCTATTGTGATGGACAAGCCTGCGCCCGGCTTCTTCGAAGGGGCATTGTTGGGAAACGGAGGCATGGGAGTGGTGGTGACTACTCGGCCTGATGCCGTTTGTCTGCACTTCGGGCATAACAATGTATGGGATATCCGCGTCACGGAAAACCATCAAGACAAGATCGGGACGTTTGCTGAAGTGTTCCGGAAAGCTTCCCTTCTGCCGGATTCGCTTCCGTCTATCCACCATGATAAGGAATTTTCGGACTATCTTTCGTTGACGGCCGACAATTACCGTAGTCCTTATCCCCGTCCTTTCCCTTGCGGTACGCTTCTGTTGGGATTCGACCGCCGCGAGGTGGAACTTTTGGGTTATTCCTTGGATATATCCGATGGTGTATGTCATATTTCTTTATCGGTTGGAGGAGAGAGGCATGAGCTTTTGGTATATACCGATATGGAGAAGGATGAGGCTTGGCTGGTCCTGACCGATGGGCAAGGCCGTCCGGCGGCTTCTTGTTTCAACCGGCTTCGTGTGATTCCCGACCCGTCCACCCCCCGGCGACATTCCCCGTTACCGTGTGTGGGAATCCGGTGAGAACCGTTTGGGTTTCTATCAGGAGTTGCCTTATTCCACCGTACAGCCCCGTCCGGAAAAAGACAAGGCTTTCGCTTTGCAGGTTTATGCCGGCCAAAGGTTGGAGAGGGGACAGCGTACGACGACTTTGGGCATCAAAGAAAATCTGGCGGATATGGAGCGTTATGTGTCTTCCTCCCGGGAGCCGTTTTGCGTCAGGGTGGCCTTGCGCGAGGGGATGGCTACAGATGTACAAGGCCGGATGGTGCGGGATTTGGATCCTTCGGTGGAAGAGGCCCGGAAAAGTGAAGAACGGAATCGGGGCGTGTGGAAGCGTTATTGGGGATGTTCTTCCGTTTCGTTGGCTGATAAGGATTTAGAAGAAATCTGGTATCGTAACCTTTATTTCTTTAATTGCGCGCTTCGTCCGGGGAGCGACTTGTCCCGGTATTTTCGCCAATTGGAGTTACGGGAATATCGGGACGGCCTGGCATGGAGACTATCATTTGAACTATAATACGCAACAGCCCTTTTGGGTGACATTCTCTTCCAACCATTTGGACAAGAATCTGGTCTATGCGGATTTGGTAGACCATCTCTTGCCTGTCAGCCGCAAATGGGCAAAAGAGTATTACGGGATGCGTGGGGCGTTTTTCCCTCATTCGGCTTATCCCGTGGAAATGAACCTGCATCCCTATCCGGTGCCTGACTGGGGATGGGAGGTTTTCGAGACGCCGTGGATGGTGCAGGGGCTGTGGTGGCATTATCTGTATTCCGGTGACACCGATTTTTTGCGCAGGCGTGCCTTTGTTCCGATAAAGGATGCCGTACTGTTCCTTACGGATTACATGACCCGCAAGGAGGCGCATGGGGAAGAGTGGGGCGACGACCGTTACCATATATTTCCTTCCGTGCCGCCGGAACTGTACGGCTTGCAACCCGGCTTTAAGTTCAACTACGACACGCAGATAGACCTTGCGTTGGCCAAGTTCGTCTTTAAGGCTTATCTGGAGGCAGTAGAGATATTGGATTTGCGTAAGGAAGAACGGCATCTGGTACGCGATGTGCGGCACGTGTTGGGACGTATGCCGGATTATCCTATGTACGAATCGGAAAAATACGGGCGGATATATGTGTCTGTGCCCGGCGAACGGGACGAAATCGTGTATAACGTGCCTGCCAACCTTACTCACGTGTTTCCTGGAGAGGAATACGGACTCAGTGCTCCCGATAGCATCCGGCAGTGGTTGCTGAATACATGCCGGGCTCATCAGAACGAAGGAGGCAATGACATTGTATTCTTGAACCTGCAAAAGTCCCGTCTCGGTATCCTCGACCTGGAAGCTTTCAAGCGTCAAGTCCGTTACGCCACCCTGCCCGGCGGAACGGTGACGGATGCCGTATTGCAGATCGGCGGGCGTTATAACGACCTGACAGATTATATGTACATGGGAGGGATGGGAGTCTGGTTTGAGAACTTTGCCTTACCGGCTGTCATTAATGAATGCCTGATGCAAAGTTACGACGGGCAGATTCGCCTGTTTCCTAACTGGGACAAAGCCTCCGACGCTTCGTTCCGTACGTTGCGTGCGAGGGGAGCATTCTTGGTCAGTGCCTCGTTGCGTGGCGGTGAGGTGCAGCCGGTGGAAGTGTACAGCGAACGTGGCGGGATATGCAGCGTACGGAATCCGTGGCCGAGATGCCGCGTGCAAGTGGAAGGCCTTGTGCGAGGGAACGTGAAAGAGGGGGCAGAGATAACTTTCAGGGCAGAATCCGGCAAGACGTACATACTCCGTCCTTTGGACGGGAGGTAGATGTTTAATCAGCCGGTGCACCTACGGTTTTCCTGATCCATTCCGTCATGTCTTGTAGCACTTCCTGACTGAAATTCCCTTGTAGAAGTCCGTATTCCGAGGGATGCCCGGTGGGGGGCTTCCATGAACAGGTGGTTCAGGCCGGGATAAATGTGCGTGACGACTTGCGGGCTTCCTTTTGCGAGCGTTTCGATGGCTTTCAGGTTCTCTTCGGGCAATACTTGCAGGTCTTTTGCTCCATTGACGGCCCATACGGGGCATTGCACCCGGCTTAAGTCATGGCTCGGGTCATATTGTATGATACTGGCTATTTCCGGACTTATGGCTTGTCCGGTGAGTTGGCGGGCCTTGCGTCGGCGGATGCTGTCCGTGAGGTTTTCCCGGTAGGTGTCTTCGTTTATGCCGAGATGCTGCCAAATGGAGACCATGAGAGGAGTGCTCCTGTGGCGTATGGAGTCGAGCGGAAGGGGGAGCGCCATGGTGCCGTACAGTTCCTCGTACAGGGTGCGCAGGCTGTCGCTTGCGGCGGCAGGGAGTTGCGAAAGGATGGTCTTCTCGCATTGGTGCATCATCAGGTCTTTTCCCGGAATGGTGGCTCCGGCCAATGAAAGTACGAAAGCCACGTCTTGCGGACGTTGCGCGGCCATACGGAAAGCGATGGTGCCGCCCATGCTGTGTCCGGCCAGTCCGGTCTTACCGCGTCGGATGTCTTTCCGTCGGAGAAGATAATCCAAGGCACATTCCGCATCCGTGGCAGCGAGTTGCAAGGTGGCGTCGGCATAGCGGCCTCCGGACTTGCCGGTCCCGCGGTCGTCCATGCGGAGTACGGCGATGCCTTGCCGGGTCAGGCGGTCGGCTATCATGAGAAACGGTTTGTACTTCCATGCCTCTTCATTCCGGTCTTGCGGCCCGCTGCCGGAAATAAGGAGCACGGCAGGGAATGGCCCTTCCCCTTCGGGCAAAGTCAGTGAACCCGATAATTTTATGCCGTCTTTTGTCGTGACGCTTACCTCTTCTTCCCGGTAGGGGAAGGGCGGTTTTGGGGTGCCGGGCCTTTCCGGTTCAGACGACACACCGGCTTTCCGAGCCGTGCGTATCAAGTTCAGCGGAAGGGACTGCCCGGCTTGCGTCACCGTCCCCTCTATCAGGGAGTCGCTGCGTACTTTGCCCACGTAGCAGAACTGTATTTGTGGGATTTTCAGGGTTAATTCTCCGTCGGAAAGACATTCGGACGATTGTACGGGGAAACCGAAAACTCCTTGTGCAGGACTGTCCATGGTGGTTGTCGGTTGGCCGTTCTGCTGTCCGAAGTGGAACACGATAGGCATTGTCGTTAGCCCTATTTGTATTGAGCCTTTGAAGTCTCCTTGTGGGGCTTGTGCATATAATCCTATGGCCGTCCCATACAAAAAACATCCCAATATCATCTTTTTCATGGCGAAAAGGTTTTAAAGTCGATATCCAAAGTTAAGGTATTGAGGAAATATATGCAATCCGCTCGCGTTAAAAAATCCTTTTCAGAATAAGGGCTTTCCAGTAGTAGGTTACCCTGCGTCCTCTTCCGCCATTCATGTCTTTAGGCAAGGGACGAAATATGAAACAGCATTGAATGGCCCCTTTAAAAGTGCTAAACCAATCAATGCCCATTCCACAAGCGCATCTTTCGCAGGGCGTACGAAGAAGAAGTCGCTGTATCCGTATATACAACCAACTTCATACTATTGCAATATGTCAGGCAACCTATACTCCGAAGCTACAAAATGGGTATCATCTTCATTAATGGAAACTATCCGATGGTTTTTCGTATCAATCGCAAAACATACACTTGCATCAATCCTCAAACGGCAAACAGGGTTACCGTCCCAATCAAAAACTAAAATCAGGCTTTTACCTGCATCCTGTTCTTCTTCATCTCCAATATATAAAGCATAAATATGACGAGAGGTGGAAGTGACATAAGCAAAAAACATACGTGGTTCATACGGGTTTATTTCTGACGGTTTCATCACATCTTCATAAAAAACAGATTGTATCAAACGTCCATCCGAAGCACGAATATCTATCTCCGGCAGATTGAAATACGCCATAGCTACGCGGGAATTCTCGGCTGAATAAGAAGCCGTGCTTTGTGCCACGTTGAAAATATCCTCCTCCGTTCCCGAAAATTCATATACAGCGTCCTGTTCCTCCGCTTCATCTTGGGACAAATCTGCCACAAAGAAGTTGCAACTATGCAAACTGTTTACTCCCAGACAACTATCTTTCCCGTGGAGAAAAAGAAAAGACGGTTCTATGTTCCATGACATAGGGATCTCAAAGATATATTCGTTCTGTTCTGACTCATCCAATGCGACCTTATATAATTTACGCTTTGGACGTTCCAATATGTACACATATTCTTTCCCACTTTCCTCCACATGCTGGCCACAATAAAGAGGGGCCATGAACTCTCCATTGCCATGTCCCTTGGCTGCGATTTCGGATATCAAAGAGAAATCATTGTTCAACGCGAAAAAGAAATGGTCAGCCTTTCTCATCCCGATAAATTTATCTCCCACCATAGAAATGGCATAAGCACCGGGATAACGATTAAGGGAATCTATTCCTGTCGCTTTTAAATCATATTCCGACGGGAATCCTTCCACAAGCTTCACGTCCTCCCGCCCCTTACAACAAACTAATAATAAAATAACAAGAGAAAACGCCACTCCTTTGTTATTTTTAAACTTATCGCTCAACATTTATTCTTATTTTTAATTAGGAAACAGAAGAAGTAAGTCCTTATCAAACCTACTTCTCCATGAATTAATTTATTAAACACTTTTACTTAGGAAGGCATTTGGATGTACTTCCTTTTCCTTGCTCATCATATACCCTGTCACAGGAACCGCAATCATAATAAGTATATCCTGTTCTTACCTTGGATTTCCAATAACAAACCACTCTCACTTACTCCATGGTACGTATCATAAGTGCAATACCCGGCGTAGACCGGCGAGCCCAACACCACTGCACCCGTCAAGGGCGCGAAGAATTTCTTCTTCATAACACTTGATTTTTTAAAATTATACCCTTTGCAAGTTTCGCGGCTTCACGCTATTTTTGCAATGGCATGAAGATAAAACAAGGAGACACACTCTTGCCATACGGCTCCCAATCATGAATCCGCCCGTCCCGCAAGTACATTGCCTTCAACCCGCAAGAAGAATATGCTTCCCCGTCACGATACGAAGCAAGGAGCGTCGGCAACATAAAATACCTGTATGCCTCATATTTCATTTCAATTTATGAAAGAATACCACGGGGTTATTTTCTTCCGTCAGCCCTTTGTCACGAAATAAGGACAGACCATACTGATTTTCTATATACATTATGGTGGAAGGTTCTACAATGGAATAGAATGAGCCTTTATATACCCCATAAGGACTTGATACGTAGGGATATGTAGGGATGTGCTTTTCTTGCAACCGCATGAGGTAGGACTTTTTGTCCGATCCGACCTTATATACAAAAGTACCTATACCTCCCTTGGTCGTAAAAAGATCAAATGTCACATATATGGAACCGTTACATTCTTCATAAAGCCCCAAATAACGCACTACATCCCTGCCACTAGTCCTCTGGTATAAATCGAATAATGGCATACCTTCTTCAAGCCGATCTTCTGTATTGAACTCAAATCGGCAATGAGACGTAAAGCCGGACTTGTCCAACTGATATACCGTATAGGTACAATCAAAAGGAAGGATCGCATACCGGCCATTGTCATAGGTTCCACAAAATGGAAGAAAGTCCCCGAATGCAACGCCTCATTTGTCTCGAAAGGGGAAAAGACAGCCGCATCCTCCTGTTTGACATAATTGAACACCACAAAGTTATATCGTTTTTCATTGTTATATTCAGAGGAAAGGAACATCAATTCGTCATCCAGAACCTCAAAATGCCCATACCAATCACCTAGTTCTATTTTACGTACAAAAGTACCGCTCATGCCGTATACTAAGATAGATTTATAAGCACCTGACAGCACATATACCAAAGAATCCCTGACGCAAAAGTCCTCCACAGACAGGTACTCTCCTGCTCCACGTCCCTTTTTATCTATTTTGGAAATAAACTTTCCGTCATGTCCGAACAGAAGTATTCTTTCACGCTCCCTTATACCTATTACCGAGTCATAGACTTTCATACCTTTTACCTCACCCAACAAACAATTTTCATTGGTTTCCAACATGACATATTCATAACCGGAAAAGAAATGGTTTACACTGTCTCTTTGCAGTACGTCTACCGAATAAACAGGAATACCGCCCTGTTGCTTTCCCCCGCAGGATAACAAGAAAAAAAGGATATTGACAAAAAATCCCAATTTCATCAGATTGTTTTTTCTCATAAGAATCTACTTGATATGTAAAATATAAAAACAAACACAACTTAACTCTAATAATTTCTAAAGTTAAAAGCTTTTTTCAAGATTGCAATAAAATATTCATTGTCATTCTTCAAATATATTGTAACGTCCTTGTTTGCAACCAACGCCACTGCGCC
>ENA-OQDM01000395-OQDM01000395.1-human-gut-metagenome-genome-assembly--contig:-NODE-395-length-26379-cov-1.608487_pt1 | contig 26379 bp, 25 predicted proteins | sample MGYA00242772_ERZ504605 | MGnify/ENA primary metagenome ERZ504605 (study PRJEB26092, sample SAMD00036348) | human gut metagenome | host: Homo sapiens | study: EMG produced TPA metagenomics assembly of... | reverse complement strand
AATGAAACATACATGCAGACTGTGATGCGGCGTTTCCGTGCACATCATCTTGCAAAGATCAGCCTTGTGATACTGGTGGTTGTCGGTCTGGCTGCTCTGTTTGCGCCGGTTGTTGCGCCTTATGATCCGGATGCGATCGTCGGAACTTTCAGCGGTGCACCGTGTAAGGAATTTATCCTTGGAACGGATCAGATCGGCAGGGATGTGTTCAGCAGACTTTTATACGCAACCAGAATTTCTCTGCTTGTAGGAATCCTTGCAACAGTGATCTCCACGGTAATCGGAGTGGTACTCGGTCTGATCGCGGGATATTTTGGCGGTGTGGCGGATATGATCCTGATGCGTTTTACGGATATGGTGATGTCATTTCCTTATATCCTTCTTGTGCTCGTTGCGGCGGCAATCTTTAAACCGGGTTTGTGGAGCATTATCCTGATCCTTGGATTTGTAGACTGGCCGGGTGTGGCGAGACTGGTGCGTGGAAATGTTTTAAGTCTGCGTGAAACAAATTTTGTCAAGGGAAATGTGGTGGCAGGGATGCCGCTTCGTCATATCTTATTTTCAGAAATTTTACCAAACACAGTTGCACCGATCCTCGTATATGCAACATCTGTTATGGCGATCTCCATGCTGGATGAGGCGGCTTTAAGTTTCCTTGGCATGGGTGTACAGCCGCCGATGGCAAGCCTTGGAAATATGTTAAACGGGGCGCAGTCTATCACGGTATTGACTTCACAGCCGTGGCTGTGGCTTCCACCGGGAATTATGATCGTTGTGCTGGTAGTTTCCATCAACTTTGTTGGCGATGCATTGCGTGATGCATTTGATCCATCCGGTGGACGCAGGTAGGCGGCGGATGAAAGCGAATAAAAATTTAAACCACAGAAATGATGAGAGGGATAACAGATAGAACGTTTGCGGAGCATGCAGGCGATCGTTTGTTATAATAGACGGCGTTGCGGGCAGAACGTGAGAATGTGTAGAAATGGAGAAGAGTATGGAACGAAAGGCATTAGAACAGAAACTTACCGGTTTTTTTGAGGAACTTCATATGCATCCGGAGCTGTCTTATGAGGAATATGAGACGACAGAGCGGATCAAACGGGAACTTGCGGCGGCAGGCATTGAGATTTTGCAGATACCGCTAAAGACCGGTGTGACCGCCATCGTGCGCGGCGCAAAACCGGGAAAAACTTATGGACTGCGCTGTGACATTGATGCACTGCCGATCGCGGAGGAAACCGATCTTCCCTATAAATCAAAAACTCCGGGGAAAATGCATGCCTGCGGACATGATTTTCATACGGCGGCGGTGTTTGGAGCAGCATTGCTGTTACAGGAGAGGAAAGAGGAGTTACAGGGAAATGTAAAAATTCTGTTCCAGCCGGCAGAGGAATCTTCCCATGGTGCGGAGACAGTTCTTGAAACCGGTGTGTTTTCGGATGTAACAGCGATCTTTGGGCTGCATACGGCGGCATATCTTCCGGTTGGAACGCTGGGAATCCGCGCGGGCAGTGTCATGGCTGCAGTAGACCGGTTTGAGTTAAATATCACGGGAACAGGCTGCCATGGAGGACACCCGGATGAGGGCGTGGACACGATCCTGGTAGCTGCATCTGTGATACAGGCGTTCCAGAGTATTGTCGGCAGAAACTTAAATCCGTTCCATACAGGTGTTGTCAGTGTGACGAGGATTAATGGCGGCAATACCTGGAATGTGATCCCGGATAAGGTGGAACTGGAGGGTACCGTGCGTTCCATGGAAAAAGACGATCGTATCTTTATAGAAAGACGCATGCGTGAGATTGCGGAACACACAGCAGCGGCATATGGCGCAAATGCGGAATTGTTGTGGCATCCGGGGCCGCCTGCAACCGTCAATGAGAAAGCGTGGAGTGCGTTTGCACAAAAAGTGGCAGAAGAGAGTGGCCTTGAGGTTGTTCCACAGCGTAATTCGACAGGTGGAGAGGATTTTGCTTTTTATCTCGAAAAGATTCCGGGCTGTTTTATCAACGTGGGAACGGGAGTCGGTTATCCGAACCATCATCCAAAGTTTTATGCGGATGAGGCGGCACTTACACCGGCAGCAGAGTATCTTGAAAAATTGTTGGTAGAAGCACTGAGACAGTGAGAATCATAGATGTCAGAGGCACAGTCACAATCAGGTTCTTTCATGGATGGCAGAACAAGGCAGTATAAAGTAAAAAAACAGGAGCACAAGCTCCTGTTTTTTTACTTCATAGGAAATTGTCCGCTATGAATTAATAGAACCATAATCACATCCTGTGATTAGTCCTCATATTTATTTTTCTCACCGATCTCCTGCATCTTCATAGCGCGAACTTTTAATGGAAGTCCGAACAGTGTGATGAATCCGGAAGCATCGTGATGATCGTAAAGATCACCGGTTGTAAAGCTTGCGAGTGACTCACTGTACAGAGAGTATTTAGAAGTTGTTCCGGCTTTGATGATGTTACCTTTGTATAATTTGAATTTAACTTCACCGGTTACATATTCCTGCGTGGAGGTAACGAAAGCTCTGACTGCATCACATAAAGGTGTGAACCATTTTCCTTCGTAAACGATCTGGGCAAGTTTGTTACCCATATCTTTCTTCACTTCCATGGTTGCACGGTCTAAAACGAGCTCCTCTAACTGCTGGTGAGCTTCCATTAAGATCGTTCCGCCAGGAGTCTCATATACACCGCGGGATTTCATACCAACAACACGGTTCTCTACGATATCGATGATGCCAACACCATGTTTACCGCCAAGACGGTTTAACTCACGGATGATATCGGAAACTTTCATTTCTTTTCCGTTTACGGAAGTCGGAACACCTTTCTCAAATGTCATGGTTACATATTCGCCTTCTTCCGGAGCTTTTTCCGGGGAAACACCGAGAACTAACAGGTGATCATAGTTTGGTTCACATGCAGGATCCTCTAACTCAAGACCTTCATGGCTGATGTGCCAGATGTTACGGTCACGGCTGTAGCTTGTGTCAGCGGAGAATGGAAGATGAATACCATGTGCTTTGCAGTATTCGATTTCTGACTCACGGGAATCCATGGTCCATTTTGAATCTCTCCATGCAGCGATGATCTTTAAGTCAGGGGCAAGTGCTTTGATGCCGAGCTCGAAACGGATCTGGTCGTTTCCTTTACCGGTAGCACCGTGGCAGATTGCAGTAGCGCCTTCTTTTCTTGCAATTTCAACTAATTTCTTAGCGATCAGAGGACGTGCCATAGAGGTTCCGAGTAAGTATTTGTTTTCATAAATGGCATTTGCCTGAACACATGGCATGATGTAATCGTCACAGAATTCATCGATGATATCTACGATGTATAATTTGGAAGCTCCACAGGAGATAGCTCTTTCTTCAAGACCGTCTAACTCTTCTTCCTGACCGCAGTCGATACAGCAGCAGATAACTTCATAATCATAATTTTCCTTTAACCATGGAATAATGGCGGTGGTATCAAGTCCACCGGAGTACGCTAAAATAACTTTTTCCTTCATGTGATACAGCCCTTTCTGTTATGTATATTTGACCCATTTGTATGCCGGATCATTAACTAAAGACAATATACAACAAAAATGTAGAAACGCAAGTGAAAAATTATACATTCATTATTCATAAAAATACATAAAGATTATACAAAATGGAGAAAATAGTTAAGGATAATACATATTATAGGAAAAAGACAAAAATAGTATTGCATAAAAGACAATATGAATGTATAATTATGCAATATCGAACAGCGCACGAAAAAAGATACTTTACGACTGCGATGAGGTGTATTAATATAGGAAGAAAGATGCTTATGCAGGTATGCCTGTATACAATAATGGGCTGAAAAGTGCAGAAATCATGTGAGATAAGCATGAGCGGAAAGGATGAGAAAAATGATAAAAGCAGGAATCATCGGTGCAACCGGATATGCAGGAAATGAACTGGTCCGTATTTTAATGGGACATAAAGAAGTGGAGATTAAATGGTATGGATCCCGCAGCTACATAGATAAAAAATATGCAGAAGTTTACCAGAATATGTTTGAGATCGTGGATGACGTATGCTTAGATGATAATATGGATGAGCTTGCAAGCCAGGTGGACGTGATCTTTACAGCAACCCCGCAGGGATTTTTGGCAGGTGTACTGACAGAGGATATATTAAATAAGGTAAAAATCATAGATTTAAGCGCTGATTTCAGAATCAAAGATGTTTCCGTCTATGAGAAATGGTACAAGATCGAGCACAAGAGTCCGCAGTTTATAGAGGAAGCTGTCTATGGTCTCTGCGAGATCAATCGTGATAAAGTAAAAGGAGCAAGACTTATCGCCAATCCGGGCTGCTATACGACCTGTTCCATTCTGACCGCTTATCCGCTGGTAAAAGAGGGGCTGATCGACCCGAATACGCTGATCATTGATGCAAAATCAGGAACTTCCGGTGCAGGGCGGGGTGCAAAGCTGCCGAACCTGTTCTGTGAGGTCAATGAAAATATGAAAGCGTACGGAGTGACAAATCACCGTCATACGCCAGAGATTGAGGAGCAGCTCGGTTATGCGGCAGGCAAAGAGATCGTTGTTAATTTTACCCCGCACCTTGTTCCGATGAACCGCGGTATCCTCGCAACCGAGTATGCAGCACTGGTAAAAAAAGCAGATGGCAGCCTTCCTTCTTATGAGGAAGTAAAGGCAGTCTATGATAAATATTATGGCAAAGAAAAATTTGTCCGTGTGCTGGAAAAAGATGTCTGCCCGGAGACAAAATGGGTAGAGGGCAGTAATTATGTAGATGTTAATTTTAAGATTGACGAGAGAACCGGACGTATCGTGATGATGGGCGCACTTGACAATCTGGTAAAAGGTGCAGCAGGACAGGCGGTACAGAACATGAACCTGTTATTCGGTTTTGATGAGGCAGAGGGCTTAAATATGGTTCCGATGTTCCCGTAAGCATCATAGATGGATGCATAGTAATTGAAGATTACATAGTAATTGAAGATTACATAGTAATAAAGATTACATAGTAATACACTGAATTATATTTTTAATAAGAGGTAAAAAGTAACTGGACGAAACAGTTATGCTGGAAAAGGAATCAAAGACATGGAAGAAAAAAAAGTAAACATCCGTGAGATGACAATGGAGGATTTTGAGGAGGTACATGCACTGTGGATGGGGATTCACGGGTTTGGAATCCGGAGTATTGATGATTCGAAAGAAGGTGTGGAACGCTTTATCAGACGCAATCCGACCACAAGTATGGTGGCGTGTGAAAACGACAGAATCATCGGTGCAATCCTGTGCGGTCATGACGGCAGACGCGGATGTTTATATCATGTCTGCGTTCATGAGGATTACAGAAAGCAGGGCATCGGACAGAAGATGGTGGAAGCGTGCCTTGCGGCTTTAAAGTGTGAACATGTCAACAAGGTCAATCTGATTGCATTTAAGAAAAATGACATCGGAAACCACTTCTGGCAGGGAATGGGATGGACGTTCCGCGAGGATGTCAATTATTATGAATATGTCACAAACGAAGAAAACCAGACCGTATTTAATCCGTAAAACACAGGAACAGACAGTGCGAAAAATACAATTTTTACATGAAGGATTTGAGTTACGCACAAACTTGAGATGCAAATGAAAATTTTGTTTACATTAGAAAGCAGTGCAGGAATGGAGGTTAAAATGAAACAGATCAAAGGCGGCGTGACCGCAGCAAAAGGATTTGAGGCAGCAAGTACAGCAGCAGGAATCAAATATAAAGACAGAACAGACATGGCAATGATCTACAGTGAAGTACCATGTGCAGTGGCAGGAACATTTACCACAAACATTGTAAAAGCTGCCCCGGTCAAATGGGACCAGCATGTAGTATATGACAGTAAAAAGGCACAGGCAGTCATTGTCAATGCAGGTATTGCAAATGCATGTACCGGAGAAGAGGGGATGGGTTACTGCAAAGCAACTGCAGAAAAAGTAAACAAACTGCTTCAGATCCCAACCGATGAGGTGCTTGTGGCATCGACCGGAGTCATCGGTATGCAGCTTCCGATCGACCGCATCTGTGCGGGAGTTGAAACGATGGTCCCACAATTAAATGGCGATATCGAGAGCGGACATAATGCAGCACTTGCGATTATGACGACCGATACACATGAAAAAGAAGTAGCTGTTGAGATTGAGCTTTCCGGCAAAACCGTCACAATCGGCGGCATGTGCAAAGGTTCCGGCATGATCCATCCGAATATGTGTACCATGTTAAGTTTTGTGACAACCGATGCTGCAATTTCACAGGAGCTGCTGTTAGAGGCATTAAAAGCGGACGTGGAAGATACCTATAACATGATCTCCGTGGACGGCGATACCTCCACAAATGATACCTGTCTCCTGTTGGCAAACGGAATGGCAGAGAACACAAAAATTACTGAGAAAAATGCGGATTATGAGACCTTTACAAAGGCGCTCCGCTTTGTAAATGAGACACTCGCAAAACAGATGGCAGGAGATGGAGAGGGAGCAACTGCGTTGTTTGAGGTAAAAGTAATCGGTGCCGAGACAAAAGAGCAGGCAAAGATCTTAAGCAAATCCGTCATCACATCAAGCCTCACCAAAGCAGCCATCTACGGACACGATGCAAACTGGGGCAGAATCCTCTGTGCCATGGGCTACTCCGGCGCACAGTTTGATCCGGAAAAAGTAGACTTATTCTTCGAGAGTGCTGCAGGAAAAATGCAGATCATCAAAGACGGAGTCGCCGTCGACTACAGCGAAGAAGAAGCAACCAAAATCTTATCCGAACCCGCAGTCACCGCCATCGCCGACATCAAAATGGGTGCTGCACAGGCTACCGCCTGGGGCTGCGACTTAACCTACGACTATGTAAAAATTAACGCCGATTACCGCTCATAGGCAGGCAGATATGAGGCCAACGCGAAACTCTTCAAAAAACTGGCGCTGCTGCGGTCACAGCAAACACAACCTGAATCAGAGTTTCGTACGGCAATATCAAGATTTTATAGAGGAGAACCAAACTAATGGAAGATAACAATATGAAGGAACTTTTGCAGAAAGCCGAAGTGCTCATCGAAGCACTTCCATACATACAGCGTTTCAACCGTAAGATCATTGTGGTAAAATATGGTGGAAGCGCCATGGTAGATGAAGAATTAAAAAAACACGTCATCCAGGATGTCACCCTGTTAAAACTGGTTGGATTCAAGCCGATCATCGTGCATGGCGGTGGCAAAGAAATCAGTAAATGGGTTGGCAAAGTCGGCATGGAGCCTGTATTTATCAATGGACTCCGCAAAACGGACGAGGCAACCATGGAGATCGCCGAGATGGTGTTAAATAAGGTCAATAAATCACTGGTGACACTGGTACAGGAGCTTGGCGTCAATGCAGTCGGCATCAGCGGAAAAGACGGTGGACTGTTAAAAGTAGAAAAGAAATACTCAAATGGTGAGGATATCGGTTTTGTCGGTGAGATCACAGAGGTAAATCCGCAGATTTTATATGATCTGCTGGAAAAAGATTTTCTCCCGATCATCTGTCCGGTAGGAATGGATGCAGAATACAACAGCTATAATATCAATGCCGATGATGCGGCATGTGCGATCGCAAAAGCGGTAAAAGCTGAAAAACTTGCATTTTTAACCGATATCGAGGGCGTTTACAAAGATCCGAAAGACAAAGATACACTGATCTCCGAGCTTCGTGTATCAGAGGCGAGAGAACTGATCGGGGACGGATTTATCGGCGGCGGCATGCTTCCGAAGTTAAACAACTGTATCGATGCGATCGAGAACGGTGTTTCAAGAGTACATATCTTAGACGGACGTATCGCACACTGCCTGCTTCTTGAAATCTTTACGAACCGCGGAATTGGAACTGCCATTTTAGGAGATAAGGAGACGAAGTTTTATCATGAATAAAGAAGGATATATCAATGAGGCGGAGAAAAATATCCTCCACACATACAATCGTTTTTCACTGGTATTAGACCACGGTGAGGGTGTTTATCTGTATGATACAGACGGAAAAGAATATCTGGATTTTGCGGCAGGCATCGCAGTGCAGGCATTTGGATACGGCAACAAAGAGTATGGGGATGCCTTAAAAGCACAGATCGATAAGATTATGCATACATCAAACCTGTATTACAATGTGCCAATCATCCATGCAGCAGAGCGTGTGAAAAAAGCGAGCGGGATGGATCGTGTGTTCTTTACCAACAGTGGTACAGAGGCAATCGAAGGTGCAATCAAGGCAGCAAAAAAATACGCTTACACGAGAGACGGACATGCAGGACATGAGATCATTGCCATGAACCATTCATTCCATGGAAGAAGTATCGGAGCACTCTCCGTCACCGGAAATAAACATTATCAGGAACCGTTTGAACCGTTAATGCCGGGTGTGAAATTTGCAGACTACAATGACCTTGACAGCGTGAAAAAACGGATCACGGACAAGACATGCGCGATCCTGTTTGAGACAGTACAGGGCGAGGGCGGTATTTATCCGGCAACAAAAGAATTTATGGAAGGTGTCCGGAAACTCTGCGATGAGCATGATATTCTTCTGATCTTAGATGAGATCCAGTGCGGTATGGGACGGACCGGTGAGATGTTTGCATGGCAGCATTACGGTGTGAAACCGGATATCATGACAAGTGCAAAAGCGCTTGGCTGCGGTGTTCCGGTCGGAGCATTCCTGATGACCGAAAAGGTGGCAGAAAAATCTTTAAAACCGGGCGATCATGGAACGACTTACGGCGGAAACCCATTTGTCGGTGCTGCAGTTGATAAGGTGCTTGAGATGATGGAGCGCGACCACATCACAGACCATGTGAAAGAAATCACACCATATCTGGAAGAAAAATTAGATGAACTGGTAGCTTCCTACGATTTTCTGACAGCACGCAGGGGACTTGGACTGATGCAGGGTGTGGTATCCGAAAAGCCGGTCGGACAGATCGCTGCAAAGGCACTGGAGGAAGGACTGATTGTGATCACGGCAGGTTCAGACGTACTCCGTTTTGTACCACCGCTCATCATCGAGAAACAACATGTGGATGAGATGATCGGAAAACTGAAAAAAGCATTGGATCAGATGTAAGGAATCATAGACTGCACGCGGATGTGTGCAGTCTGTTGTCGTAAAACGAGGAATAGGAAAATGGGATTATGAAGAACATACAAAAGAGAAGTGTAATTGCAGCCATAGTGGTTTGCGCAGGAGCAGCCATTATGGCTGGTGTCGTTTCAAAACAGCCTGTAAAAGAGACGACATTTCCGTTGCAGGCAGAAGAACCGGGCACAGAAGGAAAACAGCCGGATGTGAAAACAGATGCATACGATCTGGCAGATACAGACCTGACCGTGTGGTATGAAGATCCATCTTATGAAGATTTTTTTGAATATGCAGCCAGACAGTATTTTGAACAGACGGGTGTGAAGGCAGCTTTCAAATGTCAGGATACTCTGGATTATATCGGGATGATTTACGACAATACCATGCAGGGAGAGGATTATCCGGATGTTTATCTGTTAAATGGCGATGAGCTTGAGGAGGCATATTTATATGGTCTTGCCATGGAAAATGAGGATGGAGGATCTTATGAGGGGGCATCCCAAAAGTCAGTGAAAGCTTCCACCTATGAGGATAAAATGATTGGATATCCGCTCAGTTACGATGCAAATGTGTTTGTTTATCAGAACGGATATTTTGAAAACCAGCCGGAGTCACTGCAGGCGATCATTGATTATTCTAATGAGAATGAACCGGGAGAAAATGTGGAATACCTGTTAGAGTGGGATGTAAATGATGCATTTTACGATTTCCCGTTCGTTGGAAACAGTGTAACGTTTGAGAAAACGGCGCCGGAAACGATGAATGTGGCCTATGATGAAGATCTGTATCAGAAAGATCTTGAATACTTTGAAACCATTTTAGGATCATTTTCCTTAGACATCAATTCAGTCTCCATGGACAGCATTTTAGAACATTTTAAATCCGGAAAAACACTCTGTGCGTTTGTAAACACAGATTCCCTGCAAAAATTAGACGATATATCTTATTCTGTGATGGAGATCCCGGCACTGAATGAGGAACTTCCTTCTATCGGATGTGCATCTACGGATATGTTTGTTGTCAATGATTTTTCAAAAAATACGGATCAGGCAGCGGATTTTGCAGATTTTGTAACAGTGCGGCTTACAGACAGACTGCATGATATGAGTGGTCATTATTCGGTATTTTTATCACAGACTGCAGATGATGCGGAAAAAACCGCTTATCAGGCATACGAGGATGCCGTTTTACTGCCGGATTCCCAGGATGCAAAAGATTTCTGGGTAGGGTTAAAGGAAAAAATTGCCGAATATTTTTAAATTTTGTAAAAATAAATGAAATAAATTTTATACACTCTTGTAATAAATGAAAAATTTCGTTAAAATATAGAGAGTGGGCATTGAGGACTCCTTCTGGAATAATGAAGAAGGAGACGCTTATGACGAAAAAATTTATAAAAGTACTATGTTTTTCATGCATTTGCCTGTTGGCAGCTGCATGTGGAGAGAAAGAAAACGTCTATTTTCAATCGGAGACATCCGTGGCAGAAACGCAGCGGAGTGAGGCAGTACCTGAGACGGATGACACGCAGATATCGGAGGAGAACGGCATACAGACTGAAAAATGTTTTGTATATATCTGCGGGGCGGTAAATACACCGGGAGTTTATGAGGTCACGCAAAATGCGAGACTCTATGAGGTAATTGAGGCAGCCGGCGGTCTGACGGAGGATGCGGCAGAGGAGTCTGTCAATCAGGCGCGGGAGATCGTGGACGGAGAGATGGTACGCATTCTGACGCAGGAGGAAGCTGCTAAGGATGGTTTAGAAGAAGCAGGGGAACGAACGGAGACGGGAGTGGATGGCGAAACAGCCCAAGATTCAGATGGCAGAATAGATCTTAATCTGGCAACTGCAGCGGAGCTTATGACGCTTTCCGGAATCGGTCAGACCAAGGCGGACAGTATTATCCGTTACCGTGAGAAAAATGGTTCTTTTTCTTCTGTGGAGGAAATCAAGCAGGTAGAGGGGATCAAAGAGGGCGTTTATAATCGAATAAAAGATCATATAAAGGTGAAGTAAAATGGCAAAAAAGGTTCTTGTTGTAGATGATGAAAAGTTAATTGTAAAGGGAATCCGGTTCAGTCTTGAGCAGGACGGAATGGAAGTGGACTGCGCATATGACGGGGAGGAAGCATTAAAGATGGCAACGGAAAATGCCTATGACATGGTGCTTCTTGATATCATGCTTCCGAAGATGGATGGATTTGAGGTATGCCAGCACATCAGGGAGTTTTCGAATATGCCGATCGTCATGCTCACCGCAAAGGGAGATGACATGGATAAGATCTTAGGGTTAGAGTACGGTGCAGATGATTACATCACAAAACCGTTTAATATCCTTGAGGTAAAGGCAAGAATTAAAGCGATCATGCGGCGTACTGCGGCGAGCCAGCCGAAAAAAGAGGACAGCAAAGTCATAGAAGCAGGTGATCTGAAATTAGACTGTGAGAGCAGAAGACTCTTTATTTTAGGGAAAGAAGTGAATCTTACCGCGAAAGAGTTTGATCTGTTAGAGCTTCTTGTCAACAACCCGAACAAAGTCTACGGCAGGGAGAATCTTTTGAATCTTGTGTGGGGATACGAATATCCGGGAGATGTGCGTACGGTAGATGTTCATGTGCGGCGTCTGAGAGAAAAGATCGAGAGCAATCCGAGCGAGCCGAAGTATGTGCATACCAAATGGGGCGTTGGGTATTATTATTCTCAGAATTAGTAAGGTGCAGCCATGACAAAATTAAAAAAATTTACAGATTTTATGAACAGCCTGAGATTCAGGCTGGTTCTTTTACTTATTCTTATAGGCGTGATCCCATGTGTTCTTTTGCGGATCGGGATGCTCAATTCTTATGAAAACAGGGCTGTTTCACTTCGAACCAGCGAAATCTTAAGCCAGGCAAAGATTTTAGCGAATCAGATCGTGTCAAATGATTATCTGGAAAATTCCGGTTCTCCTACCATTAACGCACAGCTCGAGCAGCTTTCCACTATCTATGACGGGCGTGTCATGATCATCAGTGACACCTTTCAGGTAGTGAAAGATACTTATAAGCTTGATGAAAAAAAGACGATCATCTCAGAGGAAGTCATCAAAAGCTTTTACGGGGAGGAGATTACGAAATATGATTCAAAATATCGTTATATTGAGATGACAATACCACTTGTGCGCACGGATCAGGAAAATGAAAGCAGACAGGTGATAGGTGTCATGATGGTGAGCGTGTCAACGGACAGTATCAGCCTGAACCTGGATTATCTTGCAACGAACACGAGGATCATTGAACTGATCTGCATTTTTACAGTTATTTTCGCAAGCGTCATCATTGCAGGACAGATGGTAAGACCGTTTCATAAGATGTCAAAATCAATTGATGAGATCCAGACGGGTTATGGCGAGGATGCGCTTTCTGTCAATGATTATACAGAGACGAAGCTGATCAGTGAGAAATTTAATAAAATGCTTGGAAGAATGAAGGTGCTAGATGATTCCAGACAGGAGTTTGTGTCGAATGTGTCACATGAATTAAAAACACCGCTTACTTCCATGAAGGTGCTGGCGGATTCCATCAACAGCATGGAGGATGCCCCGATCGAACTCTACAAAGAGTTTATGGGAGATATTGGCAATGAGGTGGACCGTGAGACGAAGATCATCAATGACCTGCTTTCATTAGTCAAGATGGACAAGGCAGCGGGAGATCTGAATATCACAAATATCAATATCAATGAACTGTTAGAGCAGATCTTAAAACGTCTGCGTCCGATCGCGGACAAGCAGAAAGTGGAGCTTGTGCTTGAAAGTTTCCGCCCGGTCAGCGCAGATGTTGACGAGGTAAAGATTACTCTGGCGTTTACCAATTTGATTGAAAATGCGATCAAATACAACAAGGAAGACGGCTGGGTACATGTTTCGCTGAATGCGGATCATCAATATTTTTACCTGAAAGTAGAGGATTCCGGAATCGGAATACCGGAAGATTCGTTAGGACATATTTATGAACGTTTTTACCGTGTGGACAAGTCACACTCCAGGGAGATCGGTGGAACCGGACTTGGTCTTGCCATCACGCGGAATGCAGTACTGATGCACCGTGGTGCGATCAAGGTGTTCAGTACAGAGGGAGAGGGAACGATCTTTAATGTTCGTATTCCGCTCAATTATATTTCATAACAGATTGGATTTATTGAAAATGAAAGGTCAGATTATGGATAAAAAAATCATTGTGCTGTTGTCAGGATGCATCCTGGCAGTCTTTTTGCTGGCTGGATGCGGAAATGATGAAGTGAGCAGCGAATATAATATCGAATATCTGAATAAGGACAAAACAAAGATCGTAGATGTTCCCTATGAGCCGGAGACTTCGGATACGGATGGGATGATCAAAGAATTTTTAGCAAAGTTAAGCTCAGATTCTGACAATGTTGAGTACCGCAAACCGATACCAAACGGGGTGGAGGTTACCGATTATTCGCTTGACGGCGTGATGCTCTCGATCCATTTTGATGCGGATTACAGCAGTATGACGGAGGTTGAAGAAGTATTGTGCCGTGCTGCGGTGGTTCTTACCATGACACAGATTTCAGGGGTGGACTGTGTATCATTTTATGTGGCAGATGCACCGCTTACGGATATCAGGGGCAATATTGTCGGAAGCATGAATCAGGACAGTTTTATTGAGAATCCGGGAGAACAGATCAATTCAATCCAATGTACGACATTAAAACTTTATTTTGCAAATGAAACCGGTGACGGACTGGTGGAGGAGACAAGAAGCGATGTCTATTACAGCAGCAACGTGTCGATGGAAAAACTGATCATGGAACAGCTTTTGGAGGGACCGCAGACAGAGGGGGCAAAATCTGCGATTCCGGCGGGAACGAAACTGATCAATGTATCCGTGGTGGACGGTGTCTGCTATGTGAGTCTGGATGAAAACTTTAAAAATCAGGATTATCAGGTGAATGAGGCGGTTGTCATCTATTCAATCGTGGATTCCCTGACAGAATTGTCTACGATCAGTAAAGTACAGATCTCGGTCAATGGGGATACCAGTGGCACTTACCGTGATAATTTTAAATTGAGCGACATGTATGACAGAAATCTTGATTACGTCGTTTCATTGGAAGAGACAGGAGTAACAGAGGAGGAATAAATTGGGGAAAAGACCATTTCTTGAAATGGCAGCAGGGTTTATCTGCGGTATTTCCATTGCCGTGTATGGAAAGCCGTGGACGCTCTGGCTTTTATTTTTTGGAATTCTGCTCTGGCCTGCAATCGTGACAGGACATGACAGAGGGATGCCGGAGAGTGACAGATATTCGGTTCGGAAACGGCGGTGGTGTATGGCGGTATGTTCTGCCGCAGCATTATTTTTGGGCTGGCATCACTGCGGGGGTGTGCAGGCGGAACAAAATCAATATCTGCCGTATTTGGAAGATGGGGAAGAGATCCTTTTAAATGGGAAACTTACCGGCAAAGAGCAAAAAAAACGAACAGTATTTATACAATCTATCATCCTGTCAGATCAGACAGGATTCTAAATCAGTGAATGGCAGCGCATATCTGCAAGCATCATCATCTATTGTGAGTCCGACACCTGTTCTATCGGACAAACGCTTGTTTTACATGGAAAAATAAAATTATTTAACCGGGCACGCAATGAGGGAAATTTTGATCAGGCGGCTTATTATAAGGCGCGTGGGATCACATTTGCCGTAAGTGATGTGGATGAAGTGTCTGCATACGGAAAAGCGAATCTTATTGCGGAGAAAATGTATCAATGGAAATATCATCTGGCAGGGTTGTATGAACAGGCACTTGGCGTGCGGGAGGGTGGAGTTTTAAGTACGATGCTGCTCGGAGAAAAAAATCTTCTGGATGCGGAGGTAAAACAGCTTTACCGCACCGCCGGGATCTCACATATTCTGGCGATATCGGGACTACATATCGCAGTAATCGGCATGACATTGTACCGATTGCTGCGAAAAGCGAGCTTTGGTTTCTGGGGATCGGGAATTTTTGCGGCAGTGTTTATGATCTTATATGGCATGATGACCGGAATGGGATATTCGTCGTTCCGTGCGGTCAGTATGTTTTGCATTCTTCTGCTTGGGCAGGCGGTGGGGCGAAGTTATGATTCCCTAAATGCAATGGGTTTTACCGCACTGCTCATTTTATGGAAGCAGCCGTTTGCGTTATATGATGCGGGATTTCAGCTTTCTTTTATTGCGGTGCTTGGTGTGGTATGGGCTGGAAAAATTGTGCAGAGCGCATACCAGAGGCATGCGGTGCTGCAAAAAATTGGTACAGGATTCGTGCTTCAGCTTGTGATACTGCCGGTTACGGCATGGTATTTTTATGAAATCCCGGTATATGCGATGCTGCTGAATCTGCTTGTGCTGCCGTTTGTTGGAATTGTACTGGCGTCCGGAATTGCCGGGGGTCTGCTGGGGTGTGCGGTGATGCCGCAGGCAGTACTCGTGCATATCGTATTGCTGCCGTGCCATGTGATTTTAAGCGGTTATGAAAAAATTTGTACGATTGCATCGGGTCTGCCTCATGCGTTGCTGATTACCGGAAAACCATCCGCAGTAAAAATTACCGTATACTATCTGCTGCTTGCCGTGGGACTTTTTTTGCTTTCTCATGTGACAAAGCGCCAGAAAGAAATGCAGCAGATGACAGAAGAAAACGGAAGGCAAAAGAGAAGAAAGAGTTACCGGGGAATGGAGTGGAGTTTGTTTGCCTGTGGGTTGGGACTGCTTGTTTTTTTGTTTACACCAGTTTCACAAGGGATGAAACTTACTGTGCTTGATGTCGGACAGGGAGACGGGATTTATCTGCATACAGACAGCGGCTATGATATTTTTATAGATGGTGGCAGTACAAATGAGCAGAGTGTGGGAAAGTACCGTATCCTGCCGTATTTAAAGTCAAACGGTGTGAATGAGATCGATTACTGGTTTGTTTCCCATACGGATCTGGATCATATCTCAGGTCTGTTGGAGATTTTCGATGAGGGATACCGGATCAGGAATCTGGTGCTCTTCCGGGGGATGATGCGGGATGAGAGCTATGAAAAGCTGGTTTCACTGGCAAAAGAACATGGAACAGAAATCTGTATGATGAGCCGGAAAGATGCGCTTTTTTCTGGAAACGCAAAGATAACAGCCATTTCGCCGGGGTATCATGCGGGGGATGAAATGAGAAATGAAATGGGCACAGATAAGAATGAGGAGTCACTGGTGTTATTGTACGAGGAAAAAGGTTTTTCTGCATTATTTACCGGAGATATCGGGGAGGAGCAGGAAAAACAGATCCTAAAATGGGGTGGAATCAATGACATAGATTTTTACAAGGCGGCGCACCATGGTTCAAAATATTCAAACACAAAAAGTTTTCTGGATGCGGTTTCACCACGGATTTCGGTCATTTCCTGCGCAGAAAAGAATCGATACGGACATCCGGGCAGGGCGGCGGTTGAAAATATCCGGGATACGGGGAGTGCACTGTTTTACACGATGGAGGGTGGACAGATCACAGTGACCCGGTTAAAGAAAAATGAGCTGGCAGTACAAAAATTTTTACTTCCGGACAAGCGGTTTGTATTTGTCAGGTAATGTATGTTATACTGTGGTATGCAGCTTAGTACAAAGCTGCGTAATTCGATGCAGCGAAAATGCAGCGAAGTGTAATGCAATATCAGTGCTTTGTATCTGGATAAGTGATAAAAAGGAATCAGATAAAATGAAAACGATCGATGATGATATCAGAAGCGGAAATTTCAAACAGATCTACCTGCTGTATGGAACGGAAGCATATTTAAAAAAGCAGTATAAAGACAAATTGAAAAATGCAATGGCAGCGCCGGATGACAACATGAATTTTACGACGTTTGAGGGAAAGAATATCAATCCGAAAGAAGTGATTGATCTTGCCGAAACACTGCCTTTTTTGCAGACCGGAGAGTGATATTGATCGAGGACAGCGGATTTTTTAAAAGTTCCTGTGAGGATCTTGCTGAATATCTCACGCAGGTGGCACCGGCGACACATTTTATTTTTGTGGAAGAGGAAGTGGACAAGCGTTCGAAGATGTATAAAACGGTCAAGAATAATGGGAAGATCGTAGAGTTTTCAGCACAGAGCGAGGAACTTTTGACGCGCTGGATCTTGACCAGATTAAAAAAGAAGGAAAAAACATCACCGGATCCGTGATGCAGCTTTTTTTAAGCAGGACAGGAACGGATATGGGAAATATTGACAGGGAGTTAGAAAAGCTGATCTGTTATGCCTTAGACCGGGATGTGATCACAGCGGAAGATGTGATGGCAGTCACGACGGAACAGACGACCAATAAGATATTTGAGATGGTCAATGCAATCGCCGAGCATAACCAGCGGAAGGCACTGGATCTGTATTATGATCTTCTGACATTAAAAGAACCTCCGATGCGCATTATGTTTCTGATTACCAGACAGTTTCAGATCCTTTTAAATGTGCGTGATATGGCAGGGCGTGGAATGGACAATCAGTCGATTGCAAAAATGCGGGAATCCCGCCGTTTGCGGTAAAACGGAATATTTCACAGGCAAAAGGATTTACAATGGCGCAGTTAAAGAGGGCGCTTTATGATGGAGCTGACTTAGAGGAGTCCGTAAAAACAGGACGCATGAATGATCAGATGGCGGTAGAGCTTTTTATTATGAAGTACAGCCGGTCAGAAAAATAACATAAAAAGAATTCTGTTTCACAGGATTCCCCGCCTGCGGCGGGTCGCTTCGCGACATAATTCATCTCCGACGCAGTGCAATCCCGCCCGGAGGGCTTTTTGATTCATAGTACGTAAATTCCTATGAATCAAAAAACACCAGTATGACGGTACTGGTGTTTTTATTATGCGGCTGGGTTAAGGCCGCATATATGTTTTTATCTATGTTTCAAAAATTAAGCTAAACCGTTAACAAGTTTTGTTAAACGGGAAACTTTTCTAGCAGAATTGTTTTTGTGATAAACACCTTTAGAAGCAGCGCTCTCGATAGTAGAAATTGCAACTGTTAATGCAGCTTTTGCAGCTTCCTTATCGTTTGCAGCAACAGCAGCCTCAACTTTCTTGGTTACTGTTTTCACTTCAGATCTGATAGATTTGTTTCTAGCAGCTTTTGTTTCAGTTACTAAAATTCTCTTCTTTGCAGATTTAATGTTAGCCAATCTGTACACCTCCAATTTTTTTATGATTGTAATTGTTCATGATTGTTACATTAAAGCCGGACACGGACAGTTCAATGTAAACATACTGGTATATTATAGGGCAGGTTTTTGTGGTTGTCAAGTGTAAAACAGTAAAATAATGAGAAATTATGGATAATTTTTTTTCAGACCAGAAATAATATAGGCAAAGATAACAGATGCCGGAGCAGGGCATTGGAATATGGGGGAAAATTTATGTATCAGATACGAACGGATTTAGCGCTTGAAACGCAGGAAAAAATGCAGGAAGATCATGTTGATCTGAAGGGAGTCCGTTTCTTAGAAGAGAAAGTTGACAAAAATATCACGGTCAGCACAGTGGTCATTGAGACGGAAAACGGTGCAAAGACGATGGGAAAACCCAAGGGAACCTATATAACGATCGAGGCGGGAAATATGGATGAGGAGGATGAAGACTATCACAGAGAGATATCCGTACAGCTTGCGAAGATCATCCGTCAGTTGATCCAGAAAAAAAATGAGGAGCTGTCGGTGCTGGTCGTTGGACTTGGAAACCGTGAAGTTACGCCGGATGCACTAGGCCCGCGTGTGGTGGACAATCTTTTTATCACAAGACACATTGTAAAAGAGTATGGAAAGTATGCTTTCGGAGAAAAAAATGTGAACCGGATCAGCAGTATTGTCCCGGGAGTTATGGCACAGACGGGAATGGAAAGTCTTGAGATCATTCATGGAATCATCGATGAGACAAAACCTGATCTGGTCATTGTCATTGATGCGTTGGCGGCGCGCAGCACCAAGCGGTTAAACCGGACGATCCAGGTCACGGATACCGGGATCAATCCAGGCAGCGGGGTTGGAAACCATAGACACGGACTGAATAAAAAAAGCCTTGGGATTCCCGTGATATCAATCGGGATACCGACAGTTGTGGATGCTGCAACGATCGTCAATGACACAATGTTTAACCTGATCGCTGCGATGAGCCAGAGCAAGGCATTTGATATGCTTGGGGATTCGTTAAAAGAGTTAAACGATGGAGAAAAATATGAACTGATCCGGGAACTTCTCTCACCGAATTTAAATGCGATGTTTGTGACGCCAAAAGATATTGATGAGTCGGTCAAAAGATTAAGCTACACGATCTCGGAAGGCATCAATATTGCATTTATGGGGGAAGGACTGCCGGCATAATAGACAGGCGGGATTATAGTAAAATAAGACTGCCGGGCGAAACTCATGCAGATCACGATCAAGAAGCAAAGCTCATGGTATAATGAAAAATAGAAGTGCATACAGTGTAGTATGTATGCTTATCGTTATCGACATTTAAAAAGAAAAAATAAATGGTGCCGTCTGGCTGGGGGGATTGCTGCTGGCTGTCATTGGAATACTTTTACAGACAAACAGATCTTTCTTTGCAAAGCTTGGAGAAGAGGGGGCAAAAAGCTGCTGCGAAAAAGTACTTGATTTTTATCTGCCCGGTTTGTCTTACAGTGTAAAAGATGAGACGGAGTGGTCTTTTGTGGAAAAAGTGATAGATGTGCTTTTTTCCGGGGAAAACTATGAACCTGAAAGTGGATCATACCAGACGCAGATCGAGAGTGATCTCTCTTATGAGGCAATTCTGGCGCGGGAGGCTGCAGATGAAAATTATGTGGATGAAAAGACGGGGGGAAGTGATACCATCGGTCGGAAGCGCAGATGGTACGAGCCTGTCAGATGAAAAAGATGCAGGAGGACAGACGGCGGATGCAGGTGCAGCAGAGAATACCGGAGGGCAGCCGGCAGAGCCAGGTGTGGCGGAGAACACCGGAGAGCAGCCGGCAGAGGCAGATGCAGCAGAAAATCAGCAGGCACAGATTGCAGAGGCAGGTGCAGCAGAAAGTCAGGCAGCTTCCGCTGTGGCAGACATCAAAGCAGTGACATTTGCAAGGGAAAAGCTGAATGATTTTGATTATCTGATCCAGAATTTTTATCAGGTGGACAATACGACGACGATCGGGAGCACACAGCTCAACGCGGATGCCCTGCTCGGAAAGGATGTACGTTTGAGCCATGATGCGTCCACACCGCAGATACTGATCTATCATACGCATTCACAGGAAGGGTATGCGGATTCCGTTCCGGGTGATGCATCCATGTCGGTCGTCGGTGTCGGTGATTATCTGACGGAGCTTCTGACACAAAAATATGGCTTTTCCGTGATCCATCACACCGGGCAGTATGATGTCGGAGACCGCGATCATGCCTATGCAAAAGCAGGCCCTGCGTTAGAACAGATCTTAGCGGAAAATAAAAGCATTGAGGTTGTGATCGATCTGCACCGTGACGGAGTCGGAAACAATACGAGACTGGTTACGGAACAAAACGGCGTGCCGATGGCGCAGATCATGTTTTTTAATGGATTGAGCCGCACGACGAAAACAGGCGATATCGAATATCTTTATAATCCTTATATTGCAGATAATCTGGCGATATCGTTCCAGATGCAGTTAAAGGCGGCAGAATATTACCCGGGATTTACCAGAAGAATTTATCTGAAGGGATACCGCTACAATATGCACTATTGCCCGAAGACACTTCTGATCGAGGTGGGGGCGCAGACAAATACACTGGCGGAGGCAAAAAATGCGATGGTACCGCTTGCCGATCTGCTCAACAAAGTATTGACGGGGCAGCAGTAGAAACATAAAATGTATGTAAAAACATAAAAAAACGGGGTAATACATAAGATGGATGTTTTATTGCAGTTAGATGGGAATATTTTATTGTGGATCCAGGAGCATGTGAGGAATGCTGTTCTGACGCCGGTCATGACATTTATTACGCATTTAGGCGATGCGGGATGGATCTGGATTGCTCTTGCAATCGTATTTTTACTTGTAAAAAAGATGCGGAGAACAGGTGTGCTCATGACGTGTTCCCTGTTGGGATCTCTGATCGTTAATAATCTCATTTTAAAAAATCTGGTCGCCAGAACAAGGCCTTATGAGGCTGTGGATGGACTGCAGCGTATCATAGAAGCGCAGAGGGATCTTTCATTTCCATCCGGGCATACCGGCAGTTCTTTTGCAGCGGCTGTTGTGATCTTTCTGACATGCCCAAGGAAGATCGGGGTGCCGGCTTTGATCCTGGCATTTCTGATCATGTTTTCAAGACTTTATGTCGGAGTGCATTATCCGACGGACGTTCTTGCCGGAATGATCACGGGGACACTGATCGCAGTGCTGGTATGCAGGGTGTATCAGAAAAAACATAGAAAAGTTTTAGAATCATAATATACAAAAAACACCCCGGACAAAGTAAAAGCACCGGGGTGTTTTTTCTGTCACACAGAAAGATGATATTTTTGCATCCAGTAATTAAACTGGATAAAGTAAGCCAGAAGCTGTGGACCAGCCATAAGCTGCCCGAACCACGGCTTTCCGTATTCTTTTGGTGCTTCCATGAATTTTTTTGCTTTCTTTTTATCGATAAGCGGAAGGATAGGAGCATTGCTGTCTGCTAAAATATCCGTCATCCGCGCGATCAGGATCTTTTCATAACCCGGATGGTAGGTTTTCGGGTAAGGACTTTTTTTGCGGTGCAATAGTTCCGGCGGCAGAAGATCGCGGAAGGCATCACGAAGCAGAGCCTTTTCCACACCGTTCTGGTATTTCATTTTCCATGGAACATTGTACACATAGTCGATGATACGGTGGTCAGCAAAGGGGACTCTCGCCTCAAGACCGGAATACATGCTGGTGCGGTCCATGCGGTCGAGCAGTGTCTGCATAAACCATTTGATATTCAGGTAGGCGATCTCACGGCGTCTGTATTCTTCGGCGGTTTCATCCGGAAGATGCGGTGTTTTTTTCAGGGATTCTTCATACCTTGCATGGGAGTAAGAAGAAAGATCAAGGCTTTTCATAACATCATCATCAAGAAAGGCAGTACGGGCATCGATATCCGCAGACCACGGAAAACCATCCCGGTTCATCAGTTCCGGGCGGTAAAACCACGGGTATCCGCCGAAGATTTCATCGGCACATTCCCCGGTCAGTGTGACCTTGTTTTGGTTTTTGACCAGAGAACAAAAGTAAAGTAAGGAGCATCGACGTCTGTCATGCCAGGCATATCCTTTGCGTCCACGGCAGCATAGAGCATGTCGGCGAGCGTCTCCTGGGTGCATTCCAGGTAAGTATGACTGGTTTTACAGTGCTCTAACATGCAGTTTACATAGGGAAGATCGCGTTCCGGCTGAAAGGAATTGGATTGAAAATAAATATCATTTTCCGTAAAGTCAAAGGAAAACGTATTTAAGACTTCACCGTGTTCCCTCTGGTAAGCGGCAGCAAGGGCTGTGACGATGCTTGAATCGATGCCCCCGGATAAAAAGGTACAGACCGGCACATCGGAGATCATCTGTCGTTTTACGGTATCGCGCATGAGAAAAGATACATGTGCCACGGTGTCCTCGTAGGAGTCCGTGTGGGGCAGACATTTCAGATCCCAGTAGGTGGTATCGGAGAGCCCCATGGCATCAAAACACAGGTAATGTCCGGGTAGAACTTCATAGATATCCTGAAAAACCCCACATCCGGGGGTGCGCGCCGGCCCGACCGCAAGCAGTTCTCTCAGGCTGTTTTCGGTAATAGCGGGTGAAAGATCCGGAAAGCAGAACAGTGCTTTTGGCTCTGAGGCAAAGACAAGCTCACCGTCTTTTGCGTGATAAAAAAGCGGCTTTGTCCCTACTCTGTCGCGGTAGAGAAAAAGCTGTTTTGCGGCACCGTCCCAGATGGCAAAGGAAAAGATTCCATTTAAGCGGGAGACAAAGGAAGCACCGAAATGCATGTAGGCATATAAGATCACTTCCGTGTCGGATGTTGTGAGAAAATTATATCCGGCAGAAGTAAGCTCCGGGATCAGCTCATCGGTATTATAGATCTCCCCATTGTAGACGATGGCATAATCTGCCCCGTCCCGGTGACGTATCATAGGCTGTGCACCGTGCGTGATATCACGGATAGAAAGTCTCTGATGTGACAGACCGGCATGAGGTGTCAGATAAATGCCGGAAGCATCACCGCCGCGGTGGATGAGTTTTTCGTGCATGGACACCAGTATATTTTCCCAAAAGGACTGTCTGTCCGTATAACAGCGTTTCAGGCTGCAAAATCCTGCAATTCCGCACATAAGGTCACTCCATTAAAAAACAGATTTAATCCCTGTTAGTGTATGCAAATCCATCAAAAAGATGATGGATTCCCATCAAAAAGATGATGGATGATGGAAAAAAATGGAATTGCAGGTTAAAATATGCTATAATGAACGAGAGAGAGTCAACATGCTTGTATGATTGACGAATTGTGAATTGGATCATGTGCCGATTTTGCACATGAATATAATGATTGATTTTGAAAAATTTTACATTCAATTTGGAGGAAACGGCTTTGACGCTGGATAGTTTATATATTGGAGTTCCAATCGGAGCGTTTTTCTGTTTTTTATTTATATTTTTTTCATTCCTGAATGCCGGGGATGCAAAACCGGTCAGGTATTTCAGACAGATTCTTTTATCCTGTCTGATCTGGACTGGCGGTGTAGTAATGATGCGTATGCAGATCATGCCGGGGATGCGGTTCTGGTTTCATGTGTCGGTATTCGGATTTTTGACGGTACCGATTTTTATGTATGCATTTTTATTTTATATGTTGGAGATCAAAAAGAATGGTTTCCTGACCGGATATTGCATAGCTACTGTGGTGGCAATGGGGATCAATGTTGTCACAGAAGTATTTATCCCGGAACCGGATATTATCCGGTATGCAGATGAAAGCATTGGATATGCCTGTCATCTATCTTGGGGAAGTTATTTATTTGCAGCTGCGGAGGCAGGTGTGATCGTCTATACGACAGTTTTGGCGCACAGGGCAATCGGCAATAAATTTGAAAAACGAAAGAAATTATTTCCACTGCTGCTTGGAACAGTTGCAATTTTGACAGGCAATCTTTTTGTTGCACTGCCGGGTAATTTTTTCCCGTATGATATGCTGGGCGGTATTTTTATGGCATTGTGCCTGTTATATATCATGTGGCACAAGTATCTGTTTGATATCTCGAACCGTATCGTGATCGGATGTATCTACTCGGTTGCACTGGCGGTCAGTCTTCTTCCTGTGTTCAATTTTAATCACAATGCGGAGTGGTATCTTGGCAGTGTATTGCCGGAAATACAGCAAAAAGTTATAGTGCTCGTACTTGGATTTACAGGATGGTCGTTGTTTGTATTTTATCTGGCAAGAAAAATGGCAGAGGGAATCATGCAGAGGCAGAACAGAAAGCAGATCGAGGTATTACGTCGTTTTCAGAATGAGTCGGCGTCTATATTGCGGCAGGAAGATCTGTTTAAGCTGCTGGTTGGTGTGGTAAATGAGATGTTTCCGGTAAAGGACATCTTTGTTTTTATCAAAAATGGAGAAAAGTTTACGGTTGTAAAAACAGCCGGTGGACAGATGCCGGATCAGGCAGAGCAGGATGAAATCACGGCTATGCTGGAAAGATCGGGGGCAGGTGAGTGCTCTGAGATTTCATTGATGAAGTATGATGATGAGATACAGGGATTTATCTATATAAAATCGGAGAAAAGAACCAGATTAAATTATTTAGAGAGAGATTACTACTGGAGAATTGGTGTGTATGCGGGTGTGTGCCTTAAGAATATCCGTACTTATCAGGAAGTATATCAGATATCGATCCATGATGAACTGACAGGGCTTTATAACAGGGGATATTTTAAAAAGTTTCTGGCGGAGAACTGGAAAGAAGAGCAGAAGATAGCTCTGATGTATCTTGATCTGGATGATTTTAAGCTTTTTAATGAGCTGTACGGGGGAAGAATGTGGGGATCGCATATTAAAATGGTGCGGGCATATCATAGAGAATACTGTAGGAAGTAAGGGAGAAACATTCCGGTTTGGATCAAATGAATATGTGGTGCTGATAAATTCGGATGAAAAGAAAAAGGTGGCACAGATTGCGGCGAAGATACAGAAGAATTTTCTGCTCGCGGATGAAGAAAAACCGGATGTTCTACAACCGGTGACTGCAAGTGTCGGAATTGCATTTTATCCGGATACGGCTTCGGGAGCGGATGAGCTGCTCAGTCAGGCAGAACGTGCAAATTTTTATGCAAAACGGGACGGAAAAAACTGTATTAAAATTTATGGAGCACATACAGAAGATGAACTTGAGGATCAGCAGGTACAAAAGCATTATGAACAGATTGCACCAACGATTTACGCACTGACTGCAGCAATCGATGCAAAGGATTCTTATACCTTTGAACATTCCTGCCATGTATCGGATTATGCGGTTCTTCTCGCAAAAAAAATAGGTCTTGAGCCGAATGACATTGAAATTGCAAAGGAGGCAGGACTGCTTCACGATATCGGAAAGATTGGTATTCCTGAGAGTATCTTAAAAAAACAGGGCAGGTTAAATGATGAGGAATATAAGATCATGAAAACACATGTCACGAATTCCATTGAGATGATTCATTTTCTGCCGAATATGAACTATGTGATACCGGCTGTATTATCGCATCATGAAAGATATGACGGAAAGGGATATCCGAGAGGCCTGAAAGGAGAAGATATTCCACTGTTAGGGCGTATTCTTGCGGTATGTGATTCGTTTGATGCGATGACAACAAAGCGTACCTACAAGGAAGCTATGTCGATCGATTATGCAATCAGTGAGTTAGAACACAATAAGGGAACACAGTTTGATCCAAAACTGGCAGAGGCATTTATTGAATTGTTAAAAGAAGGGAAAATTGAGGTCTAATTCTTAAGATTTTCTGAGGATTTTTGTTTGAGGGATGACAAAAAAACGTTAATGTGTTAAACTGCAAAAGTGTAAAATGTTTTTATCAGGAGGAGTTTAACATGTGGAACAGAAGTGAGTTAAAAAGCAATGCAAAGCTGGCATTGAAGGCGAATTACTGGAAAGCAGTGCTGGTGGGACTGATTCTG
>ENA-OQDM01000394-OQDM01000394.1-human-gut-metagenome-genome-assembly--contig:-NODE-394-length-26384-cov-3.512092_pt1 | contig 26384 bp, 30 predicted proteins | sample MGYA00242772_ERZ504605 | MGnify/ENA primary metagenome ERZ504605 (study PRJEB26092, sample SAMD00036348) | human gut metagenome | host: Homo sapiens | study: EMG produced TPA metagenomics assembly of... | reverse complement strand
CCTTATACTTATCTGGGAATGATCGGCAGTAAAAATAAGGTAAAACTGACCAGAGAAAAATTACTCGGAGAAGGTTTCAGCGAAGAACAGCTCAACAGTATCCATGCACCGATTGGATTGCCGATCGGAGGACATATGCCGGCAGAGATTGCTGTAAGTATTGCTGCGGAGATCGTTCAGGAAAAGAACAGGTATGATGTTTCTTATATTGATGGAGCTGTGGAGGATGCTGTCAGGAAAAAAGAAAATGGAATTATGATCACGATCATATCCAAGAGTGGTTCTTCTCCAAGAGGGACAGGAAGTAAAATGTTTATTGATAAAGACGGGAATTCATATGGAAGCATCGGAGGCGGAAATGTAGAATTTCAGGCTTTGAAATATGCACCAGAAGCGCAGCATGGTGAAATCAGAAAATATAATCTGTCTAACCAGGGCGGTGCGAATCTGGGAATGATCTGTGGCGGCGAGGTGGAAGTCCTTTATGAATTGTTGTAGATAAACACAGAACCTACAGCGTTACTGAGAACGGAGTGAACAGTAACCCTGCAGCAATTCCGCGCAAATGGAAGAAAGCAGACAAAGCAGGACAAAACGCATACTTGAATTATCTGTAAGAATCGTGTATATTAATACATAAAGCGAACACAGAAAACACGAGGGGACAGAGCGTGTTTGATAAAGGAGGAAACTACTTATGAAGAAATCACTTTGGCTGGTTCTTGTACTGGGACTTGCATTTGCTGCTCAGGGATGCGGATTTGATCCTACTATTGATTCCAGCGTTATGATCGTTAAAGTAACACCAACACCGGAAGTCACACCTACTCCTGAGGCTTCAGAGGCAACACCAACACCGGAAGCAACACCAACGCCGGCAGCAGAGCAGACAGCCAGTGGTGTAAAAGTAGAAGTGAAATCCGGTACCTATTATGCGTCATCAGAATTAAATCTTCGTTCTGATGCAAGTTCAGATGCAGATCTGATTTCAAGTGTGGCAGCCGGAACTCAGCTGAACAGTACAGGTGTATGCGAGAATGGATGGATTCGTGTGGATTATAATGGACAGACCTGTTATGCAAGCGGAGATTTTGTGACAACAACAGCTCCGGCAGCAGACGCAGGTGAGACTGCAGCAGATACATCAGCAGACGCAGGTGAGACTGCAGCAGATACATCAGCAGATACGTCTTATGATGAAAGTGCAGAATAATCTGATGATATAAAAATTTGTATCAGTCCTCTTTAAATATATTTCTATGAGAGGTACAATAAAGGCTTTTTTGGAAAAATGTTGACAGAAATGTATAAGTAAAAGCAGAAGCTGCAGAGGATAATGACCTGTCAGCTTCTGCTTTTTTTGTCTGAAAAATACGATAGAAATCTTTTTCGGTGTGTTGTTTATGAGGATTGCTATAATACTGTAGAATGTTACTGTGGATAAATAAGTCTGTCCGGCTTGATATCATAAAGAACCTCATCCAGAAATTTTTCTGCCAGATATTTTGCCATAGGCAGATTCATATCCAGATAATTTCCGCAGTCTTTTGCAGATGCTCCCGGAACTTCACCTTCAAAATCACGTATAAATTCAAAAGTCTCGATCATAAGCGGAACGATATCCTTGGACTCATAATCTCCATTTAAAAGAAGATAATTGCCTGTACGGCATCCCATCGGTCCCCAGTAGATCATTTTAGAGCCGAACTCTTTATGATTTCTCAGGAATGTTGCTGCCAGATGCTCGATCGTGTGAAGTTCAGCAGTATTCATCACAGGTTCTTCGTTAGGAGAAGTCATACGGATATCGAAGGTAGTGATCATACTGTCGCCAACCGGATCCTTACGTGAAACATAAATTCCAGGCTGTAATTTGATATGGTCAATGGTAAAACTTGTTATTTTTTCCATTTTGGATTCCTCGCTTTCTTTTGCAGATATATTCTGACTGTTCATCAGTCTGTTGTTCCGGTTTCACTGCAAAAAGGGAAGGTACAGAACTGAACAGCCATATACATTTTAACAGGCAATCAGAAAGAAGTAAACACAGGAAACATTCACAATCTGAACATTTTGTGAAAAGAGTTGTTTTTTTTCTGAGATAGGTTATAATCAGATTGTTGTAAATGATTTCGGAGGTAAAGGAAAATGAAAAGAAAATTACTGGCAGCACTTTGTGTTACAGCTATGTCAGCAGGTTTACTGGCAGGATGTGGCAGCAGTGATAAAACAGAAGAGAGTACAAAAACAGAGGAAACAGCGAAAGAGGAGACTTCTTCTCAGGAAGAGACGGAGACAAAAGCTGCTTCTTCTGACAGTGATAATGTAGCAAGTGAAGAAGAGGCAGAAAAAGCCGGATTTTCTGATGGTTCTGATGAAAAGAGTGATTCTGCTGATACAGATTCTGAAAATAAAGATTCTTCAGACAGCAGTACAACCAGTGTGCTTCTGGATACTTCCAAAGAATTGACAGGAATTCATCACGCAGAGATTGAAGTAAAGGATTACGGTACGATTGATGTGGAACTGGATGCAGATACAGCACCGATCACAGTGACAAATTTCGTGAAACTCGCACAGGAAGGTTTTTTATGACGGACTGACATTCCACCGTATCATGGATGGATTCATGATCCAGGGTGGTGATCCCAACGGAGACGGAACAGGTGGATCAAAAGAGAATATTAAGGGTGAGTTCAGCAACAATGGAGTAGACAATGATATTTCCCACACAAGAGGGACTATTTCCATGGCAAGAGCCAGTGATCCGGACAGCGCAAGCTCGCAGTTCTTTATTGTTCAGGCAGACAGTACATCCTGGACGGAGATTATGCAGGATTTGGCCATGTGACAGAAGGCATGGATATTGTTGATAAGATCTGCGAGGATGCAAAACCGACAGACGACAATGGAACAATCCCGTCAGATCAGCAGCCGGTTATTGAGAAGATTACCATTACAGATTAAGTAAAACAGAAATCGAAGTATAAGTGCCCGGAGAGGCAAACTAAAATTGAAGAAAAGGCATAACAAGAAGCAGCAGGAGAGATATGAAAAATCTTTTCTGCTGCTTTTTGGAACAGATACAGTTAATTTTTAATTATCAGCACTGGTATCGGTGGGTTGTTGGGGCGATTATAATATTCGCTTTTGATTACCAGATATTGATGGGGATCAAGGTTTTTCAGCCAGTCAAGGATCTGATCCCGCTCTTCAAATCCGGAATCGCCGCCACTGTAGATGCAAAGAGAAATCATTCCGCCTTTTTTCAGAAGGGTTAAAGCCTGGGTCAATGCCTGAATGCTGGTTTCACCTCTGGTTGCAAGTGAATGATCTCCACCGGGAAGATAACCAAAATTAAATACAATGCAGCTTACACTGTCTGGTGTGGCATATTCTGCCATATTTGCGTGAGATTCCAGAAGCAGTCTGTAATTTTCCGGAACATGTCCGGCGTTCAGTCTCTTTTGGGTTGCAGTCAGTGCCTGCTCCTGAATATCAAAGGCAAGAACCTTTCCTGATTCTCCGCATAGCTGCGAAAGCAGAAGCGTATCATTTCCGTTTCCCATTGTAGCATCAATACAGAAGTCTCCTTCCTGTACCTGCTGTCTGATAAAAGCTGCGCACCATTGCGTGATCTGATAATTCTTCATATATTCCTATATTCCTCCACAAAGTCATACACCGGATTTATATGTTGATATCAGTATATTATAATAATCCGGTCTGTCAGTTAAGTCAGGTAGAGTCCAGCACAAATTATGGATATCTGACTGATTATTATTATAATGCAGGAAATCTTTATAAACAACGGTTAAGTGTAATCTTGCTGAGGTTCACCGTTACTGTTCACACACCACTATTCCGCGAGGTGTTTTGGCATGAATATGCCAAAATCCCGAGACATACGAGCCAAAATTCCATCCAGATTGTTTCGCAAATAAAACAAATCACTTATTGCATTTTTGATAATAATTAGTCTATAATAAATAGAATTGTAAAAGTCAGAATCCTGTTATCAAAGATGAATTATGATAGATTTTGACATGTAAGTATAAAGACGTAGAAACAGCCAGAAATAATATGGTTCGGAGAAAGAGGTAAAGGAAAATGACACTGGAAGGAAAAACAGTATTACTGGGAGTGACAGGCAGCATTGCGGCGTATAAGATTGCATATCTGGCAAGCGCGCTGAAGAAACGTCATGCAGATGTTCATGTGCTGATGACAGAGAACGCTACGAATTTTATCAATCCGATCACTTTTGAAACTCTCACAGGAAATAAATGTCTGGTGGATACCTTTGACCGGAATTTTCAGTTTCAGGTAGAACACGTATCGATTGCAAAGAAAGCAGATGCGGTGATGATCGCACCGGCAAGTGCCAATGTGATCGGTAAACTGGCACATGGGATCGCAGATGACATGCTTACTACCACGATCATGGCATGCAAATGTAAAAAATTCATTTCCCCGGCCATGAATACCAATATGTTTGAGAATCCTGTAGTACAGGATAATTTAAAGATTCTGGAGCATTACGGATATGAAGTGATCGCTCCGGCGTGCGGATATCTGGCATGTGGTGACACAGGAGCGGGAAAAATGCCGGAACCTGAGACATTACTTGCCTATATTGAGCGCGAAGCTGCCTGTGAGAAAGATCTGAAAGGAAAGAAAATCCTTGTAACTGCAGGTCCTACACAGGAATCTGTTGATCCTGTTCGTTATCTTACCAATCATTCTTCAGGAAAAATGGGCTATGCTATTGCGAAAGCTGCCATGCTCCGCGGTGCAGATGTCACGCTGGTCAGCGGACGTACTTCAATTGAACCTCCCATGTTTGTAAATCTGGTGCCTGTTGTGACTGCAAGGGATATGTATGAAGCTGTAACTTCTGTCAGCAACGAACAGGACATTATTGTTAAAGCTGCTGCTGTGGCAGATTACCGCCCTTCCAGGATCAGTGAAGAAAAAGTTAAGAAAAGTGACGGACAGATGTCCATAGAACTGGAAAGAACAGATGATATCCTGAAGTTTCTGGGAGAACACAAACGGGCCGGACAGTTTCTCTGCGGATTTTCCATGGAGACACAGAATGTGATCGACAATTCCAGAGCCAAGCTGGCAAAGAAAAATCTGGATATGGTGGCTGCCAACAATGTGAAAGTGGAGGGTGCCGGATTTCAGGGAGATACCAATGTGCTGACACTGATCACACAGGATGAAGAAATCTCTCTTCCGCTTATGAGCAAAGAAGACGCCGCTTTTAGAATCCTGGATAAAATCCTTTCGATGATGATGCAGGATTCTGTCTGTTAAAGGAACAGGACGATTAAGAAATTGGAGATAAATAATTATGATTTTAGCAATTGACGTTGGAAACACCAACATTGTAGTTGGATGTATTGATGACCTGAAAACATATTTTATAGAACGCCTTTCTACCAACGTACAAAGACGGAACTGGAATATGCGGTGGATTTAAAGAATGTTCTTGATATCTATCATATAAAAAAACAGAGATTGAGGGCTGTATTATTTCTTCTGTAGTGCCGCAGATCACAAATATTGTGAAACTTGCCGCAGAGAAAATTCTTAAGAAAAATGCAATTGTTCTCGGACCCGGTGTAAAGACAGGACTGAACATTATGATGGATAATCCGGGACAGCTTGGCGCAGATCAGGTTGCTGATGCAGTGGCAGGAATTGCCGGTTATCCGGTGCCGTTGATCCTTATCGATATGGGAACTGCAACCACAGCGTCTGTTGTCAACAGTAAGAAGCAGTATGTAGGCGGAATGATTCTTCCGGGTGTAGGGGTTTCCCTGGATGCACTTACTGCGAGGGCTTCCCAGCTCAGCGGAATCAGTATTGATGCGCCAAGACATGTGATCGGGAAAAACACGATCGAATGTATGAAGAGCGGGGTTCTTTACAGCAATGCAGCAGCTCTGGATGGAATTATTGACAGGATCGAAGAGGAACTGGGGGAGAAGGCAACTGTAGTGGCAACCGGTGGTCTGGCAAAGAAAATCGTTCCTCATTGTAAGAGAGAAATCATTCTGGACGAGGAACTTCTTCTGAGAGGTCTTCTGATCATTTATGAGAAAAATAAGTAAGAATGTATATGCATTCATATCAAAACAGTTCATCAGACATAAAACTGATGAACTGTTTTGTTTGCAGTAATTTATGGGATTGCTATAAATGCATTATTTTAGAGAATTGCTATAAAAGGCAGAAATAAAATCAATAGGAAGCGGAGCAGTAAAAAGCATGACCTTTCCGGTTATAGGATGAGTAAACTCCAACTGATAAGAATGAAGGGGCTGACGGTTTATCCGACGGTAATCAGGATATATAAATAATCTCCGGGCAGAGGATGCCCGATATATTTCATATGCACACGTATCTGGTGTGTGCGCCCTGTTTCCAGATGAAGTTCGGCCAGAGAATATTCTTTTCCTGCCGCCAGCCGTTCATAATGAGTTATTGCAGACTCCCCGGTTCCGAAATTTACTTCTCTGGTGATCACGGAGCCTTCCATTCGTGCGATAGGAGCGTTGATCGTTCCGGAGTCAGGAAGAAGCCCGTCTACAAGTGCGAGATAAGTCCTGAGAATCTGACGTTTTTTCATCTGAACTGACAGAATCGCTGCGCTGAGGGGATTTTTGGCAAGGATCAGAGCACCGGTGGTATCCCGGTCCAGCCGGTTGATACAGCGGTAAACAAAATCCTCTCCTTTTTCTGCAAAATACCAGGCGATTCCATTTGCCAGAGTATTTTCATAATTTCCCGCAGAAGGGTGCACAGGCATATCTGCAGGCTTGTTTATCACAAGGATATCCTCATCTTCATAAATGATATTCAAATCCATCTTTGTACGGATAATGTTTTCTCCTGATTCGGTTTCAGGAACAGTGATGATCAGATGATCCTGCGGTTTAAGCACTGATCGTCCGAAACCACGTTCACCATTGAGAATGATGGTGTTGGGAGTGTTCTTCATTGAGCTTAATATGTGGCGGGAAAACCCCTCTTTTTTTAGAAAGTCCAGAATCGTGACCGGAGTTGTATTTTCGGAGATAATATATTTAAGGATTCTTTGCATATGATCTGTCTGCTTTCTTGATTTGTATAAGATTTAAGAATTGCGGGCTGATATGCCCTGCCTTATTTTTAACAGATTTACTGTATCAGATTTTGAAGAACATAACAAGAACAATTATCAGATTTCCTGAAAAATTACTGTTCACTCTGTTTACAGTAATGTAGCCAAAACTCATTCCAGATTGCCTGCGGCAATGGAATTTTGGCTTGTATGTCTCGGGATTTTGGCATATTCATGCCAAAACACCTCGCGGAATAGTGGCGGGTGAACAGTAACCCTGAAAACGTTAAAAAATACATTTTATTCTATTGCATCACAGAAAATTAAGCGTATAATCAAAAAAAGAAAATAGATTCAGGTGGAAAAAATGAAAGAACAGCAACATATTTTTACAAACAAAATGCTCCGAACCCTGTTGATACCGGTTATTTTTGAACAGGTACTGAATTCCCTGATGGGAACTGTGGATACCATGATGGTCAGCAATGTAGGCTCTGCTGCAATATCCGCAGTATCTCTGGTGGATTCCATCAATGTATTGGTGATCCAGGCGTTCTCAGCGCTGGCAGCAGGCGGTGCAATCCTCTGTTCACAGTACATAGGTCAGAAAAATCATGAAATGGCAAATAAATCAGCAAGACAGGTATTATTTATCATTACTGCCATATCCGTAGCAGTGACTGCTCTGTGCCTGCTGTTTCGTGTGCCGCTGTTAAAACTGATATTCGGAAAAGTAGAATCAGATGTTATGACTGCCTCTCAGGTGTATTTCTTCTATACGGCGTTGTCTTTTCCGTTTTATAGCACTTTATGATGCGGGAGCATCCATATTCCGGTCCCAGGGAAATACCAGAGGGCCAATGACAGTATCGGTTATTTCAAATGTGATTAATATCGGCGGAAATGCGGCGCTGATCTGGGGATTCAATATGGGAGTGGCAGGAGCTGCCATCGCAACTCTTGCATCCAGAGTCTTCTGTGCTGTAGTGGTACTCTGGCAGCTTCGTATGGACAGACAGCCTATTGTAGTCAGAAATTACAGACAGATCCGTCCGGATGGAAAAATGATCAGAAGAGTTCTGGCTCTGGGAATCCCGTCCGGTATAGAGAACAGCATGTTTCAGCTTGGAAAGCTGGCAATACAGTCTTCCGTATCTACACTGGGGACGGTAGCCATTGCAGCTCAGGCAATGACGAATATCCTTGAGAACCTTAACGGTATTGCAGCTATCGGTGTAGGAATCGGTCTGATGACTGTAGTAGGACAGTGTCTGGGAGCGGGCAGAAAGGATGAGGCAGTTTACTATATTAAGAAATTAAGTGTCCTTGCAGAAATCATTGTTGTTGCAAGCTGTCTTTTGGTGTTTGCCTTAACCATTCCGGTCACAAAGCTGGGTGGTATGGAACCGGAAAGTGCAAGAATGTGTTTCCATATGATATCCTGGATAACGGTTGTCAAACCTATTGTATGGACCCTGGCGTTTATTCCTGCTTATGGCCTCAGAGCAGCCGGAGATGTAAAATTTTCCATGATCACATCCTGTATCACTATGTGGACATTCCGTTTTTGCCTTTGTGTATATCTGATCCGTTTCAGAGGCTTCGGCCCAATGGCTGTATGGCTTGGAATGTTTACTGACTGGACAGTGCGGGGAATCGTATTTTCTCTTCGCTTCCACAGCAGGAAATGGCTGAAGCATAAGGTAGTATAATAAGGTGGTATAGCCATGAAATGCGTTGACTTTTACTGCTCAAAATTATATAATGATTCTCGGAAATAATTCTGGAAAAGCATTACAGGAAGTCAGGTGAAATTCCTGCGCAAGTCCGTTACTGTAACAGCCAGATACTGTCTGCTTTTCATTGTAGAGAGGAAATATGATCTGCGGCAACCAGAGGATATTTCGGGAAAAGAACTTTCAGGAGGGATTTTGTTGCACACAGAAATCCCTCCTTTTTATGTATAGCAATGCTGTAGAGTAATCTGCAGACAGAATGTGACAACAATGCAGCAAAGGAGGCGTCATGAAAAACGGACTGGAAGATTACTACGTGATACGTGGCAATAAAAAAATGAGGTTTGGCTATACCACAGGCTCCTGCGCAGCAGCTGCATGTAAGGGTGCTGCAGAGATCCTGCTGGGTGGTGTCATGCAGAAGGCTGTCACCTTGATGACTCCTAAGGGAATCCTGCTTACACTGGAACTGAAAGACATCCGGATTGAAGGAAATCAGGTGACCTGTGCAATTCAGAAGGATGCAGGAGATGATCCGGATACTACAAACGGAATACTGGTTTATGCCACGGTGCAGAAAACAAAAGAACCGGGAATCATCCTCGACGGAGGTGTTGGTGTGGGAAGGGTAACAAAAGCCGGACTTTCCCAGAAAATTGGGGAAGCAGCTATTAATCCTGTGCCAAAGGCCATGATTTTGCGTGAAGCCACAGAAATTGCTGAGAAATATGATTATGAGGGTGGTCTGAAAATCACCATCTCCGTTCCTGAAGGTGTGGAAATTGCAAAGAAAACTTTTAATCCACGTCTGGGAATTGTGGGAGGAATCTCCATTCTGGGAACTTCCGGGATTGTAGAACCTATGAGCGAAGCTGCTCTTGTACAGAGTATCAATGTAGAGATGAAGCAGCATTTTTCCCAGGGAGAAGAATATCTTCTGGTAACACCGGGAAATTACGGGGCAGATTATCTGCGGGAGCATATGGATCTCCCTTATGAAAAAAATATCAAATGCAGCAATTATGTAGGTGAGACCATTGACATGGCAATTGATATGGGAGTTAAGGGAATCCTTTTCATTGCTCATATCGGAAAGTTTGTAAAAGTTGCAGCAGGGATCATGAATACTCATTCCCACAGTGCAGATGCCAGGATGGAAGTGCTGGCATCCAATGCGATCCGGGCAGGAGCATCGTTGGAGTGTGCAAAGGAAATCCTGAATGCATCTACTACAGATGAAGCAATAGACATTCTGGAAAAATATCAGATACTTCAGAAGACCATGAAAGAGATCCTGGACAGGATCCAGTTTTATTTAAATCACAGATCCTATGAGCAGATTCTTCTGGGGGCAGTGATTTTTAATAATACTTATGGGTATCTGGGGCAGACTGCAGATGCAGAGAAGCTGATAAAGCTGATTAATGCACAGAATGATGAGGCACAGTAAAGATCCTATCGCAAAGGCGATTTTAACCGAATCAAGTAAGTCCCCTGCTTCAATTGCGAAAAGCATAAGCAGTGGTGGGGACTTGCTTGTATCAGGAGTGGTACAAGCCACTCCTGATAAGCTGCGAGCAGCTATTCGGTTATGAGCAAGCTGCGAGTCCCAGTCTGTGGGAGATGAATTGCGTTTGTTACCTTGTTTTATGCAGCGTGATTGGATATAGGAATTTTAGAAGAAAAAAGAGTGGAGATAAAGAATGGTTATAGGAAAGACCTATAACTGGCCATCAATTTTCTATATTGGACAAAGCAGAAGACTGTCGCTATAATAATCCTTGTAAACAGATAGGAAATATCACAAAAACGAGAGGAAGCGAAGAGAATGAGAGCAGTTTTCGCAGAGAATCGAATTGTGATCTATGATGTCATGTGTTGCAGCGTAAGCAGATAAAACCGAAAGAAAACGGAGCCGCATTGCAGCATGGACAAAACAAGATGGCAACCGGTTCCGATAAATAATAGAAAATCGAACATGAAAAGAAATAGAAAAACGAAAAACAGAACAGGAGAATACAATCATGAGCAAAAAAACAAGAGCAGAAAGAAATCTTAAATTTGAAACCTTACAGCTTCACGTAGGACAGGAAAATCCGGATCCGGCAACCGGAGCAAGAGCAGTGCCGATCTATCAGACCTCTTCTTTCGTATTCAATAACTCCGATCATGCGGCAGCAAGATTCGGACTCCAGGATGCAGGAAACATCTACGGCCGTCTAACCAACCCGACCGAGGACGTTTTCGAGCAGAGAATGGCAGCACTGGAGGGCGGCGTTGCAGCACTTGCCGTAGCTTCCGGAGCAGCAGCTATCAACTACACCATCATCAACCTGGCTCAGAAGGGCGACCACATCGTATCCGCAAAGAACATCTATGGCGGTTCCTACAACCTGCTGGCACACACCCTTCCACAGTACGGCATCAGCACCACATTTGTTGATGTATTCGATCTGGATGAGGTTCGCGCAGCCGTTCAGGAGAACACAAAAGCCATCTACATCGAGACCCTCGGAAACCCGAACTCTGATGTTGTCGATATCGAAGCACTTGCAAAAATTGCACATGAGAACAAAATTCCGCTGGTTGTCGATAATACCTTCGCAACTCCATACCTCGTTCGTCCGATCGAGTACGGCGCAGACATCGTTGTTCATTCCGCAACCAAATTCATCGGCGGCCATGGAACTACTCTTGGCGGTGTGATTGTAGACAGCGGTAAATTCGACTGGGAGGGATCCGGAAAATTCGCATCCCTGACCGAGCCAAACCCGAGCTATCACGGCATCAGCTTCACAAAAGCAGTTGGACCGGCTGCATTCGTTACAAAAGTACGTGCCATCCTTCTTCGTGATACCGGAGCTACTCTTTCTCCGTTCAACTCATTCCTGCTTCTGCAGGGACTTGAGACTCTGTCTCTCCGCGTAGAGCGTCACGTTGAGAACGCACTGAAAGTTGTAAAATATCTGGAGAGCCAGCCACAGGTTGAGAAAGTACATCATCCGTCTGTATCCGACGATCCAAAGCAGCAGGCACTGTACGCAAAATACTTCCCGAACGGCGGCGGTTCTATCTTCACCTTCGAAATCAAAGGCGATGCACAGAAAGCAAAAGATTTCATCGACAATCTGGAGCTGTTCTCCCTGCTGGCTAACGTTGCCGATGTAAAATCTCTGGTAATCCATCCGGCAACCACCACTCACAGCCAGTGCACCGAGGAAGAACTGCTGGATCAGGGAATCAAACCAAACACCATCCGTCTTTCCATCGGTACCGAAAATGTCGATGATATTATCGAGGATCTGGATGAGGCATTTAAGGCAGTTCAGTAATTGGAAAACAGGTTATAGTAAATAAAACGTACGCCTCTGGCACAGTTCAAAGTGTCAGGGGCGTATTTTTCGCGTGCAATGAGGAAAAGTCCGTGCTTGCATGAGACCTTGACGAATGCCGCGATAACGAGTGAAGCGAGTTTTGGTTATGTGGGATCTTGAATGAAAGAGGAAAAAGATTTTAATGCTGGTTTTTTCATTGTTTCCGTTCGGAGCGGATACGCTGCACCGATTACAAGCGGTGGTGCGTCGAGAAGAGGAACGGCGGTGACATTTGGATGGCGGAAAAGTTCAAAGTTGCTCTCGGCAAAGAGACTGAAAGCCTCGCCGATTTCCACAGAGCTGATCGTGGATTCCAGGCGGGCCGTGCGCAGGATCTGCGGTTTTACACCTGCCTTTTCAAATAGCTGCATGCAGAGCTGATAAATCGAGGTATAGGGGTGCATGAGAATCAGCGGTTCGGCGGCAAGATCAGCGATGGTAAGAGCAGGCTTTTCGGCAAGTGGATGATCGATGGGCAGCATCACGCAGAGGCGGTCTTCTGTGATGGGTTCGAAGTGGTATTTCTGCAGTGAAATCATGGAATCCCGCGCGATCACAAGGTCAAAATGGCCTGATTGCAGGCCGTCCATCAGCTCAGTCTCTTCGCATTCTTCCAGAGTCAGCTCAATTTCCAGATGCGCGTGCGTGAAGGCACGGATGCGGGAAGTGAGATGATACTGCGTCAGAAACGGAAGAGAGCCAACGCGGAGCGGCTGGCGCGTGGTTTCCTGGAAGTGATGCATTTTTTGCAGCATCTGGTGATACTGGAGGGAGAGCTCCGCGGCTTCCTGCAGAAATAGTTCGCCTGCCGGAGTCAGTACGGCCTGGCGGCGGGTGCGGTCGAAGAGGGGAAGATTCAATTCAGTCTCGAGCTTCTGGATCTGTTTCGAGAGCGTGGACTGTGCGATATGAAGATTTTCCGCGGCCTCTAAAAAGGTGTCGCATCGAACGGCCATCAGAAAAAAGTCGATCTGTTCCAGAGTCATAAGGGGAGCCTCCTTTTCGTTTGATTCATTCCATTCTGGAAACAATTGTACCACAAATCGAATTGATTCCACAAAGGTTTCTTTTTACAATAAGGGTAGAAAATGAGGATGAAAAGGCATCCTTCGGGGCGCCGTCGATAGAATAAAAGGAGAAGAACTATGGCTGAAAAAGTAAGAGATCTGCGTAGTGCGCTGGAACGATTGAGAAATATGCCGGGACAGCTTGCCGAGACAGACGTTGAGGTTGATCCGATGGCGGAGCTTGCCGGTGTTTACCGTTACGTCGGTGCGGGCGGGACCGTAAAGCGTCCGACGAAAGAAGGCCCGGCGATGATTTTTCGCAACGTAAAAGGGCACCCGGACGCCAGCGTTGCGATTGGTGTTCTGGCAAGCCGGAAACGCGTGGCTGCCCTGCTGGACTGCGAGCCGGAGAGTCTTGGAAAAATGCTGTATCACAGCGTAGAAGAGCCGATTGCACCGGTTGAATTTCAGGGCGCGCGCCATGCCAGGAAGTGGTACATCTGGCGACCGATCCCGATTTTGATCTGAACCGTCTCGTCCCGGCGCCGACGAATACGCCGGATGATGCCGGCCCGTACATCACGCTCGGCATGTGCTACGCCTCCCATCCGGACACCGGACTGCATGATGTGACGATTCACCGTCTCTGCATTCAGGGAAAAGACGAGCTTTCGATTTTCTTCACCCCGGGCGCACGCCACATCGGCGCAATGGCAGACCGCGCGGAGGAACTGGGACAGACACTTCCGATTTCCATCAGTATCGGTGTTGATCCTGCGATTGAGATCGGTTCCTGTTTCGAGCCGCCGACAACACCGCTCGGTTACGATGAGCTTTCCGTTGCGGGTGCACTGCGGAAAGAGCCGGTAGAACTGTGCCGCTGCGTTTCCGTGAAGGAGATGGCGATTGCAAATGCAGAGTACGTCATCGAGGGCGAGGTCATCCCGGGTGTGCGTGTGCAGGAGGACCAGAACAGCCACACTGGCTATGCGATGCCGGAGTTCCCGGGCTACACCGGCCCGGCAAGTGATCAGTGCCGTCTGATTAAAGTAAAAGCCGTGACACACCGCCGCAGTCCGATTATGCAGACCTGCATCGGACCAAGTGAAGAGCACGTTTCGATGGCTGGTATTCCGACCGAGGCGAGCATCTACGGCATGGTAGAAAAAGCGATGCCGGGACGGCTCCAGAATGTGTACTGCGGTTCCGCAGGCGGCGGAAAGTATATGGCGGTTCTCCAGTTCAAAAAACTGAGTCCCAGCGACGAGGGAAGACAGCGTCAGGCAGCATTGCTGGCATTTTCGGCGTTCAGTGAGCTGAAACACGTTTTTCTGGTGGACGAGGATGTGGACTGCTTTGATATGAACGATGTGATTTGGGCAATGAATACGAGATTCCAGGGTGACGCGGACATCATCACAATTCCAGGCGTGCGGTGCCATCCGCTCGATCCGTCGAACGATCCGACGTGTTCACCGTCGATCCGCGATCACGGGATTGCATGCAAGACGATTTTCGACTGTACGGTGCCGTACGATCAAAAAGAACGGTTTGTGCGGGCGAGATTTATGGAAGTCGATCCGAAGCATTGGCTGGATGAGGAATAAAGAATACGTTTTTGGGAAAGGGAGAGCATTGTGATATGCTGAAATTTAAGAAAAATCATTATACCATAGAAGAAGTAACACTGTGTGGGGAGACGGTCCGGTTTCGGGCGTTCCGTGACCTGGTTTATGTGGAAAAACCGGTCAATGTGGAGTTTCAGAAAATGAATCTCTTTGTGCCGGAGAGTTATTATGAGGGAACGTCCATCAACGGTTACGATTTACTGAGCGCGCCGGTTTTCATGCCGAATACTGTTGGCGGCTATATGCCGGGTCCGGCGGACGAGCCGGGAGCGAATCCGTTTTTACAGGGAAAACCGAATACGATTTTCCGTGCCTTACAGCACGGCTATGTCGTAGCATCTCCAGCGATCCGCGGCAGAGTGCAGAAGGGTGAGGACGGTCATTATAATGGGAAAGCACCTGCGTGCGTAGTGGATTATAAAGCACCTGCGTGCGTAGTGGATTATAAAGCGGCTGTGCGGTATCTTCACTTTTTGGCGGATGAGCTGCCTGGCGATGAAAATAAAATCATCACCAACGGAACGAGTGCCGGCGGCGCACTGTCATCCCTGATGGGAAGCACGGGAAACCACCCTGACTACGAGCCGTATCTGCAGGCGCTCGGCGCAGCGGATGCTGGGGATGATGTGTTTGCGGCCTCCTGTTACTGCCCGATCATCAATCTGGAGCACGCGGACATGGCGTATGAGTGGGAGTTCTGCGGTGTGAACGATTTCCACCGCGCCAACATGAAAATGGACGAGGGCGGCCGCCCGGTTTTCACACCGGTGGACGGCGAGATGACGGAAGAGCAGATTCGCGTATCTGTTGAGGAAAAAGCCCTGTTTCCGGCGTATGTGAACAGCTTGGATTAAAAGACGAAAACGGAGCTCCGCTGACGCTCGATGCGGACGGCGAAGGTTCTTTGAAAGAGTATGTCAAACACATTGTGATGGAATCCGCACAGAGAGCGCTTGACGGCGGCGTGGATTTAGCGGATAAAACGTGGCTGACCATCGAAAACGGCAAAGTGCAGAGCATGGATTTTGCGGCGTATGTCAAAGACATCACCCGCATGAAAACCGCACCGGCCTCGATGCGCTGGATCTGGAAAGCCCGGAGAATGATCTGTTTGGAAATGAGATGACGAACTGCCGTCATTTCACGGAATACAGTGCGGCCAACACCAAAGTGCAGGGTGAGCGCGCAGAAAAAAAGATCGTGAAAATGCTGAATCCAATGGAATATGTCATGGATGAAATGGCGCAAAAGGCACACCATTTCCGCATCCGCCACGGCGAGTGCGACCGCGATACCTCGCTGGTGATCTCGGCGATGCTGGTATTAAAACTTCGTGAGGCAGGCTGTGAGGTGGATTATCATTCCCCATGGAATACACCGCATGCGGGCGACTACGATCTCGACGAGTTATTCGCATGGATTGACGGAATCTGTGGATAAAGGGAGGCGTGTGACGGATGGCTGTGGAAAAACGAATTGTAGTCGGCGCATCGGGGGCGAGTGGAATGCCGCTGCTGATGAAGTGCCTTGAAATTCTGCGGGATAGTGAGGAATACCGTTCCCTTCTGGTGATGAGCCGCAGTGCAAAGCTGACGCTGGAACAGGAGACAGACTGGAGTGTTTCGCAGGTGGAAGCGCTGGCAGATGAAGTACTCGAGCAGGACAACATCGGTGCAGGCCCGGCGAGCGGGTCGTACCGGACAGAAGGCATGGTGATTGTGCCGTGCAGCATGAAAACAGCGGCAGGAATTGTAAGCGGATACACCGACAATCTGCTGCTACGTGCGGCGGATGTGACGATCAAGGAGAAACGCCCGCTTGTACTGGCAGCGCGGGAGACACCGATGAGTGAAATTCATCTGCGGAATCTGTACGAACTGTCGAGATTGTCAAATGTATGGATTGTTCCGCCGATGATGACCTTTTATCAGAAACCGGAGTCCATCGACGATATGGTGACACATCTTGCGGCCAAACTGCTTTTGCCGTTCGGCGTGGAAGTAAAGGAGTACCGGAGATGGAAAGGATGCTGACAAAAAAGACAACAGCTGCAGGATGCACGATGGAAGTGACGGTAATGAAGATCGGTGAAGATTTTCAGATCTGTCTCGCCGGAGGAGAAAAGCCGCATATCGGCTGTGTGGTGCAGGCCGTACCACGGGAATCGCTGACCGGAGACGGGAGCTGGAGTGCGACTTCCTCGGTGTGGAACCGCACCGGACATAAAGATGAGGTACTGTGCCGGATGCTGGCGGAAAAAATCTGTTGTGCCTGCCGTACCGTGACCGTCTGCACCGGTGGCGTGCATATCGATGGAATTACCGGAGAGCAGATCCGGGAGATTGTGGATGCGGTAGAGAAGATGGGAGAAGAGATTGCGCAGGATTTGAGATGATAAGTAAGCATGGAAAGCGGATAAAAAGTTATTGCATTTTTCGGACATGCTTTGGGTTTGTGTTATATTTCCTATTGAATATGTAGAGAATATGGAATAAAATAAAAGAAGGTATTTTTATCATGACATATATTCGGAGGAAATAAAATGAAAGTTTCGACAAGAGGACGGTATGCGCTTCGTCTGATGCTGGATCTGGCACTCAACAATACCGGCGAACCGGTGCGTTTGAAAGATGTGGCAAAGCGGCAGGAGATTTCGGAAAAATATCTGGAACAGATCATCTCGATTTTGAATAAAGCTGGTTTCGTAAAAAGTGTGCGCGGCCCGGCGGGCGGTTATTCCCTGAAACGAAAGCCGGAAGAATATACCGTGGGCATGATCCTGCGTCTGACCGAGGGCAGCCTTGCGCCGGTGGACTGTGTAGAAGACGGCGCCGACTGCGGCAGGGAAGATCAGTGCGTTACGGTGATGCTCTGGAAAAAACTGAACGATGCCATCAACAGTGTGGTGGACAATATTACGCTGGCAGATCTGGTAGAATGGCAGATGCAGAAGTCGAATGAGTATGTAATCTGACGGCAGACAGAATAAGCGATAACGTCCAATGAGGGAACAGAAGAGGGAAAATGGTGAAAACATCATTTTCCTTTTTTTACCGGTAAAAATCTGGGAGCACGGCATTTACAAGCAAAAAAAAATTTGTTAAGATAAAAAATAGGGCGCATTTGGAGAAGAAAAAAATCAGGATGCGCAAAAGTGAAGAAAATAAAAGATAAGGAGTTTCCCCTTATGAAAAAACAACAGGAAAGCCTTAAAAATATGGTATATCAGGCCATTTTGAACGGCATTTTTACCGATGAATATAAACCCAATCAAATTATCAACGAGCAGGAGCTGGTACAGAAATTCGGCTGCAGCAAGACACCGATCCGTGAAGCCCTTGTGACGCTCTGCAATGAGGGAATCCTCCGCAGCTTCCCGCGCTTCGGCTACCAGGTTGTCAGCGTGTCCCGCGAAGAGGCACAGAATATTCTGGATTTCCGCCTTGTTCTCGAGGGCGGATATCTTCGTCAGTCGATCGGACATATCACCGAAGAAAATCTGGCGGAGCTTGCCGAGATTGATGAGAGATGCAAACAGAGCACCGACAGCGTATGGGATCACTGGGAGGCAAATACAGCATTCCATCTGAAGCTGATTTCCTTCTCCGGCAACGCTTACGCATATCAGGAGCTTGAACGCACCATGAACGTCTTAAAACGCGCTTACGCCCAGTTTTACTGGCAGACCTGGTCCAACGTAAACCCGGCACTGGACATTGCGCATCATAACGATATTATGCAGAGTATCCGGGAGAAAGATCTGGAGAAGACGCAGAACTATCTGAAAGAGGATCTGGCGGATTTTTGTGGGTAAGAAATGAGACAGAGTGTATGGAAACGAAGAATTCCAATACACTCTGTTTTTTTGTGCGCTGGAGACCTTTTCCAGGCACGCTCCAGGGCTCGTGATTATCCATGAAAATGCTTCTCCCGATACTGCTGCGGTGTCACTCCACTGCTTTTCTTGAACTGCCGGTAAAAGTAGGAAACGTTTGCGATTCCGATCTGGTCACAGATTTGCTGAGGGGAGAAGCTGGTGGTGGCAAGCAGACGTTTTGCGGTTGTCATACGTTCGTCCATGATGTAGCTACTGAGCGACGCTCCTGTTTTCGTACTGAAAATGTGGGACAGGTAGTCCGGGTTCATGTGGATTTTCTCGGCGATGGAGGTGCGGCCCAGTTCAGGATCGGAAAGATGCGAACGGATATAGTCCTTGATGACGCTGATCGGGTCCGAGGCATCGGTGGAGAGGTGCTCTTCCATATTCAGCCGCTCTTTCTCATACCATGCATTTTTTTTCACCTCCTGCACAGCCGCCGCCAGCTTTTCCATAAACTGATCCGGGTCGATTGGTTTTAACAGGTAGGAGAAAATATGTAAATTCAGCGCTTCCTGCGCATAATCAAATCGCTGATGGCCGGTCAGAACGAGTACGATGGGATGAAAATTGTTCTCATGCAGCCATTCCACTAACTGCAGACCGGTTTCGCGCGGCATTTCGATGTCAGTCAAAAGAATATCAATATCCTGGGAACCCTCAAAAATTCGTTTTGCCTGGCTGGCACTGTAGGCAGGAAACGCCTGCTCAATCCCGAGCGCCGACCAGTCTGTCGTTTCGATAATGTTTTTCACAATATAATATTCATCATCCACTACTAAAATGTTCATTGTAAAAGCCCTGTTCCTTTCTTCCGTTTCGCATGGATTTGAATCGTTACAAAAAGCAAGCCGAAAGCCTTTTTCAAACAAGCTTTAGCTCTCGTTTCTTTTGCCGGGGACCTGAGGTGTGTCGGAAGCATGTGAAAAAAGAGGTTCCGATGTTTCAATTTTGTTTTCCGGCGGATTGCCATCCTCCCGGTATGGAATGTATGGAATCGTAACCTCTGATCTTGCACCCCATCCGGGTTCGTTGGAAAAATGCGCATGGGCTTTTTCTCCATAAACAAGATAAAGCCGTTTGAGCAGATTGTAGGTTCCGATTTTTTTTCCATCAAAGTCATGAACCTGCTGGGAAACTGGCCGGTTCAGGTATTCCAGATCCTCTTCAAAATAACCACTGCCGGAGTCGAGATGAGTGAGAACCACATATTTTTCACCATTGCGCTCCACAAGGCTGCCGGTGATACGGACACGGAGCTCTTCGCCCATGATCATGTTGTGCTTGATGGTATTTTCTGTAAACATCAGCAGAATGATCGGAAAAACAGAAGCATTCCTGCATTTCTCATCCACATGGATTTCCCAGTTCAGACAGCCTGGAAACCGCAGTTCTGTCATCTCCAGAAAATTTTCTACGTATTTCAGTTCTTCTTTCAAAGGAACGGCTGTCTTATCCTGCAGGGTGTACCGCAAATGATTCGAAAGTGTGCGGACGAATTCATTTGTGAGCCGCCTTCCTTCTTCCGTGAATGGCATTGATGCGATTGCGGAGAGACAGTTGATCAGAGAGTGCGGCGCTACCTGGGATTTCAGATACTGAATCTCCAGTGCCTTCAGATTTAATTTATCCTCATAAACATTGATTTTTAACTTCTCAATTCGATTCATCAGCTTATTCAGTGTTTCACCGATTTCCAGAACCTCCTCACACCGCTCATTGGAAAGATCCGGGTGCGGCACCTGTTGTTCCTCTTTGACCTGTGATGCCATTTTCCGGATCAGATCAAGAGGCTTTGAAATCAGGTGTTCATAGGAAACGGTCCATAAAAGAGAAACCACGAAAATCAGCAGAGCACCCCCGAGCAGAAGCTTGAGCATATTGTAAATAGGAGTGTTGACTTCTTCGGAGGGGATGAGTGCATTTAAGGAGCAGGTAGAAGAAGGAAGCTTTTCAGCGACCTGTAAATATTGTATACCGTCCTTTCCGCGGATCCGATGAGGTTTCTGGGTAGAAAAGTCGGTAGACAGTTTAAAATCGGACCAGCTTTCGTTGTCGTATGGAATACCATTTTCATCAGCAAACAGAAAAATGGTATTTGAATCATCAAATGGAGTATTCAGTTCATCCAGACGGATCCAGGCACCAAGATAGCCATGGAGATCATTGATAATTCGGATCAGATAGGTATGGCGTTCCAGCTCTATATAATACCAACTCTTGAAGTTGAGAGCGGAGGCGTCCTCTCCCGACTGACGTAAAAGCTTTTTCATGTAGGAACTACAGTCATTGGAGCCCCCATTTTTATAGCGGCAGACAAAATGGTCGTTTGCTTTTCCATAAACAAACATACCGTCAATGTCTGTCATGTAACTTAAAGTATTATCCAAAAGCCTGGAGGCTTTAATCTGGGAAATCACTGCGTTTGGGTTGTTTTTGGAAGTGATCGTATCGACAACATCAGTATTGTTATTAGCGAATTCCCAGAGACAGTTTTCAGCAGTTTCCATACTCTTATTTAACTGCTGGACATAAAGATCCATTGTCTGATGAATTCCCTGGTAGGTTTCATGCTGAAGCTGTTTGGAAATATAAAAAATTAAAAACAGCAATAAAATACTGAACATTATTAAAATACGCATCCAATACCAAAATGCTTTTTTCTTTAGGGAATATATTTTGTGTTTGTGCATAGTGTGGTCAAAAAAATTGAAGTTTAGTGAAAAAGTACGATGTTTTGATGAATTCAAGAAGGATGCCTCCGTAATTATATATAATTTGCACATAGATTCTAAGAAAAGTGCAATAAAACCTAAGCAATGTGAATTGCTAAAAAGTTTATTAAAATTATATAATAACAACAGTTGATAGTCAAAGCAATTTTGTTCGAACATACTTGCAACGACAAAAAAACGAGAAAACAAAGAGGAAACGAGGAGGAAAAACATGGCATCTTTAAAAAAATCCCATGTATCATCCGGGAGCAGCCACAGCAAAGCAGCAAAATTCAAACGATACCTTCCGCTGTATCTGATGTTCCTTCCAGGCGCGATCTATCTGCTCATTAACAATTATATTCCGATGGCAGGCATTATCGTAGCATTTAAGAAGTACAATGCCCGTTTGGGAATCTGGAAGAGCCCGTTCTGCGGACTGGCGAACTTTGAATTTCTGTTTGCATCATCGGATGCATGGACTATTACAAGAAATACGTTACTTTACAATCTGGCGTTTATTGTTCTGAACACGGTAGTCGGAATTATTTTTGCAATCTTTATCTGCGATACGTTTAATAAAAAATTAAAGAAAATTTATCAGAGTGCAATCTTGTTTCCATATCTGATGTCGGCTGTTATTCTTGGCTACATTGTATATGCATTTTTAAGTCAGAGTACAGGTATTGTAAACAATTCGATTTTAAGTGCACTTGGAAAAGATGCTGTGAACTGGTATGCAGAACCGAAATACTGGCCGTTCATTCTGATTTTTGTAAATACCTGGAAGGGTGTAGGATATGGATGTCTGATCTACATATCTACCATCAATGGCATTGATCCGTCTCTGTATGAGGCAGCTTCTCTGGATGGCGCAACCAAATGGCAGCAGATCAAAAACATTACGCTTCCATTCCTGAAACCAACCGTAATCACCCTGACATTGATGAGTGTCGGCCGTATCTTCTATTCCGATTTCGGTCTGTTCTATCAGGTACCACGTGATTCAGGACTTCTGTACTCGGCAACCAATGTTATTGATACCTACGTATACCGCGGCCTGATGAAATCCGGAAATGTCGGAATGTCTGCAGCAGCCGGCTTCTATCAGTCCATCATCGGATTTATCATTGTCCTTACCGCAAACGGAATCGTACGTAAAGTCAGCAAAGAAAACGCAATGTTCTAAGGAGATCACGTATGAAAGAAAAACCATTTTCCAAATATCAGATTTTAGCAAACGCTGTCATGATTATCTGGACGCTTGCCATTATCTTACCGTTTATTCTGTTATTTATGTCTTCTATTACAGATGAAAACACACTGGTAGCGAATGGATACTCCTTCTTTCCGAAGAAGTTCTCCCTCGCGTCCTATTCCTACATCATCAAATCCGGAGGTCAGATTTTGAAGGCCTATGGAGTAAGTATTGGTGTCACGGTAGTCGGAACTCTGTTGAATGTCCTTCTGTCTGCTCTGATGGCCTATCCTTTGTCAGTAAAAAATCTTCCGGGCAGAAATGTGATGATGTTCTTCGTGTTCTTTACCATGCTGTTCAACGGCGGTATCGTTCCATCTTACATTATGTGGACAGGTACCTTCCATATCAAAGATACGATTTTTGCACAGCTGCTTCCAAACTTCCTGCTTTCTGCATGGAATGTTATGATGATTCGAACTTATTTTACCACAAGCATTCCGGATGGATTATACGAGGCGGCAGAGATTGACGGTGCAAGCCAGTTTACCATCTTCTGGAAAATCGTACTTCCGCTTGGAAAACCGATCTTGGTAACAATGGGCACCTTTGCAGGCCTTGCTTACTGGAATGACTGGACCAATGGTCTGTACTATATCGTTAAGAATACAGGTCTGTACAACGTACAGAACCTTCTGAACCAGATGGTACAGAATATTCAGTTCCTGACACAGAGCTCCAACTCGAATGTGACAGCAGCTGCATCGACCATTCCGGCAACGGGAATCCAGATGGCAATTGCATTCGTAGCAATTCTGCCGATTATGCTGATTTTCCCGTCTTTCCAGAAATATTATGCAAAAGGTATCGCTCTTGGCGCAGTCAAAGGCTGATACAGATAGAATGAATCATTAGCAGCAAAAGGCTGCTTCGTGATAAAATTATTTTAAGGAGGAATTTTCATATGAAAAGAAAAATGCTTGCTGCTTTTCTGGCAGCGACAATGGTGGGCGGCCTGCTTGTCGGCTGCGGAAACAGTGGAGACACTTCCGGCTCTTCCAAGAGCTCTTCTGGAACAACATCAACAGCATCGGCATCTGGCGAGGCAGATGCTTCCGTAACAAAAACAGAGCTTGGTGAGTATACGGAAGAAAATCCTTATCATCTCGTATTTGCCTTCGTCGAGTTCTACGAGCAGGATGACGCAGCACGTACTGCAGTACAGGATGCATTGAATGAATATATGATTCCGAAATACCATATTGAAGTGGAATTTCTTCCACTGCAGTATGCAGAATATCAGCAGACGATTCAGCTGATGATTTCCGGTGGTGATGAGCTGGATGTTATGCCAATTTATTACAGCAATGCTTCCAGTTGGATTGCAATGAATGGTATTGTCGACATGAATCAATATATGGATACTCCGGAAGGACAGGCCATTAAGGATGTACTTGGTGAGGCAAATGCAACGGTAGGTTCCATGAATGGTATTCTGTTCGGCTTCCCGGCACAGAAGGAATCGGTTGAACTTGGTGGTCTGACTATGAGAGCAGATATCTGTGATGAGCTTGGTATCGCAGAAGAATATGGTTTGGAGCTGAATCAGGATGAATACACCGGAAAAGTGTATGACTGGTCGGTTGCAACTGAAATTTTCAAGAAAGTAAAAGAAGCACATCCGGAAATGACACCTCTGTATCTGCAGGGAAGTGCAAGCCCGATGAGACGTCTTGCATTTTTCGACGAGTTAGCGGATCAGTTCGGTGTTCTGGACTGGGAGGCTGATCATGACTCCACAACCGTAGTGAATGAGTTTGAAACCGATACTTACAAAGAAGCAGTAACCCAGCTGGCGGAATGGTTTGATGCAGGATACATTTATCCGGATGCGTTGACGGATACACAGGGATCTGCAGTTATGATGAAAGCCGGAAATACGTTCTCTTATATGTCAGCAATTAAACCGGGCTATCTTGTTGAGGCAAAGGCATCTACAGGAACAGACTGCTATGCAATGTATTTTGGACAGGATGTAGAAGGTGGATATTCAACTACAAACGTAAGTTTTATGATACTGGTATCGCAACCAACAGTGCGGATCCGGAAATGGCCTTTAAGTTTATCTCCGCGCTGTATACAGATCCGGAGGTTATGAATCTGTGGCAGAATGGTATTCAGGATGTAAACTATAAAGTTTTGGATGATGGTACTGCTTATTATGTAGATGGTGAAGATGCTTCTAACTTTAAATATCATCAGAATACAGGATGGTTTATGGGCAATCAGTTTAACACATACGTATGGAATGATGGTTCCAAGGATGCAAATTACTGGGATAAACTGCAGCACCATAACGACTGGGCACAGTATTCACCGGCATACGGATTTATGTGGGATTCTTCTGAATACTCTACACAGATCACAGCTCTGCAGAATGCACTGAATACGTATCGTCCAGCACTTGAGACAGGCTCTGTCGGAGTTGCTGGTGTAGAAGAAACACTCCAGAAACTGAATGATGCGCTGTATGCAGCCGGACTGCAGACTGTTATGGATGCAAAACAGGAGCAGCTGGATAAATGGCTGGATGAAAACGGAGGAGCTACAGAAACTCCGCAGTCTAACCTTGATACGATTGCAGCAGCAAAAGAAGCAAACTAACGAAAGATCAACATTAGGTATAATTAGATCTAAGGCAAATCCGCCCGGAAACCGTAAAGCTGTGCGGTCTTCGGGCGGATTGCTTTGTATGTTTTTGACTTTTACAGCAGAAAGGATTTACTATGAAAAAAATGAATTACACATTTTCCGTGCCGGACAACAAACGCGTGCGTATGATTGTCAGCACAGACTGCAAAAATGAGGCGGACGACCAGTTCGCACTGGCACATCACCTGATGACACCGATGTTTATTCTGAAAGGCATCGTTCCGTGTCACTTCAACATGTTCTCCCGCGATTATGGCGATGGCCACACGGCACAGGCGAGCATGGACGAGGTCAATAAAGTGCTGGATCTGATGGATCGGCAGGGCGTATGCCCGGTCTGCAAAGGATCGGAATTTCCGATGAAGGACGAGCAGACTCCGGCCGTGTCGGATGGCGCAAAGCTGATCGCCGAAGAAGCCATGAAAGATGATCCGCATCCGCTGTTCATCGCCTGCCAGGGAGCACTGACCGACGTTGCCTCCGCACTTCTGATGAAACCGGAAATCGCAGACCGCATGACCGCCATCTGGATCGGCGGAGCACCGTATCCGGAAGGGGGAGAAGAGTTCAACCTCCGCCAGGATATCGCAGCTGCAAACGTTGTGATGAAATCCGGCATGAAGGTATGGCAGGTTCCGTCTACCGTATACAAGAAAGTAACAGTTTCTCTTGCCGAGCTGCAGCTTAATGTTCAGCCATGTGGAGAAATTGGAAATTATCTGTATCAGCAGATGGTAGACTTTAACAACACCTTCTATCAGTTCCAGGAATGGCCGCACGGCGAAATCTGGGGTCTCGGCGATTCTCCGACAGTTGGGTTGCTGCTGGCAGAGGTACAGCGTACCGACCTCTATGAAATGGTAGAAGCGCCGGAAATCAGCTATGAGGACATGAGCTATCACTTCACCGGAAAGAACCGCAAAATTCGCGTTTACCATGATCCGAATGCGGAGCTGACGTTGAGAGACTTCTTTGCAAAGTTGAAACATGAATTATAGGGATGGTGACAGGGGACTGCTAATCA
>ENA-OQDM01000389-OQDM01000389.1-human-gut-metagenome-genome-assembly--contig:-NODE-389-length-26534-cov-8.945393_pt1 | contig 26534 bp, 22 predicted proteins | sample MGYA00242772_ERZ504605 | MGnify/ENA primary metagenome ERZ504605 (study PRJEB26092, sample SAMD00036348) | human gut metagenome | host: Homo sapiens | study: EMG produced TPA metagenomics assembly of... | reverse complement strand
TCCCCGTCGATGTGGACTCTTGGGGGAGATCAGCCTGTTATCCCCAGGGTAGCTTTTATCCGTTGAGCGACGGCATTTCCATTCACATACCGCCGGATCACTAACTCCAACTTTCGTTACTGCTCGGGCCGTCACCCTCGCAGTTAGGCTAGCTTTTGCGTTTACACTCAGAGGCACGGTTTCCGTCCGTGCTGAGCTAACCTTTGAGCGCCTCCGTTACCTTTTCGGAGGCGACCGCCCCAGTCAAACTGCCCACCTGACAATGTCCCCCGACCGGATTCACGGCCGCAGGTTAGAATTCCAGAAACCTAAGGGCGGTATCCCAACATCGACTCCACACAAGCTGACGCTCATGTTTCCCAGTCTCCCGCCTATCCTGTACATAGATTTCCGAAACCCAATATCAGGCTACAGTAAAGCTCCATGGGGTCTTTCCGTCTTGCCGCAGGTAACCGGCATCTTCACCGGTACTACAATTTCGCCGGGTGGGTAGTTGAGACAGTGCCCAGATCGTTACACCATTCGTGCGGGTCGGAACTTACCCGACAAGGAATTTCGCTACCTTAGGACCGTTATAGTTACGGCCGCCGTTTACCGGGGCTTCAATTCGGAGCTCTCACTCCTCCTCTTAACCTTCCGGCACCGGGCAGGTGTCAGCCCCTATACTTCATCTTTCGATTTGGCAGAGACCTGTGTTTTTGCTAAACAGTCGCCTGGGCCTATTCTCTGCGGCTCTTTCGAGCACTCCTTATTCCGAAGTTACGGAGTCAATTTGCCGAGTTCCTTAACTACCCTTCTCCCGCTGGCCTTAGAATTCTCTTCCTGTCCACCTGTGTCGGTTTGCGGTACGGGCATCTGCTTCTATACGCAAAGCTTTTCTCGCCTTCAGCTAAGTGTGCTTCCCTACTCTAATTTCGGTCCCTTACGCCCGGGTCAACCAACGCCCGGGTCACACCCTTTTGAAGTGTCCCTTTGCTTAAATTACAGATGGTTACGGAATATCAACCGTATGTGCATCGGCTACGCCTTTCGGCCTGACCTTAGCTCCCGACTTACTTGGAGCGGACGAACCTTCCTCCAAAAACCTTAGACTTTCGGCCATTAAGATTCTCACTTAATTCTCGCTACTTATTCCGGCATTCTCACTTCTGTATAGTCCACCGCCGCTTTCGCTACGACTTCACCCCATACAGAACGCTCTCCTACCATACATTAGATGTATCCCAAGCTTCGGTGTATAGTTTAGCCCCGTTAAATTTTCGGCGCAGAGTCACTCGACCAGTGAGCTATTACGCACTCTTTTAATGAGTGGCTGCTTCTAAGCCAACATCCTGGTTGTCTGTGCAATTCCACATCCTTTTCCACTTAACTATACTTGGGGACCTTAGCTGTGGGTCTGGGCTGTTTCCCTTTTGACAATGAAACTTATCTCCCACTGTCTGACTCCTGAAAAACGATTATCCGGCATTCTTAGTTTGATAAGGTTCAGTAACCTCTCGGCCCCTAGCCAATTCAGTGCTTTACCTCCGGTAATCTATTTCAAGGCTAGCCCTAAAGCTATTTCGGAGAGAACCAGCTATCTCCGGGTTCGATTGGAATTTCTCCGCTACCCACAGTTCATCCGCTACCATTTCAACGGGAGTCGGTTCGGTCCTCCATAAAGTTTTACCTTTACTTCAACCTGACCATGGGTAGGTCACCCGGTTTCGGGTCGAATACAACCGACTTCATACGCCCTATTCAGACTTGCTCTCGCTGCGGCTTCACACCTTAAGTGCTTAACCTCGCCGGTTACATTCACTCGCCGGACCATTCTACAAAAGGTACCCGATCGCTCTTTGATGAGCTTTCGGTGCTTGTAAACACAAGGTTTCAGGTTCTTTTTCACTCCCCGTCAGGGGTACTTTTCACCTTTCCTTCACAGTACTTCTTCACTATCGGTCACCGAGTAGTATTTAGGCTTGGAGGATGGTCCCCCCGTATTCCCACCGGGTTTCACGTGTCCGGCGGTACTCTGGATACAGATGGCTGCTCAGGCTTTTCGTGTACAGGACTCTCACCTTCTTCGGTTGGACTTCCCATTCCATTCCACTAAACCTTTACAATGCCGTATTCTGTCCGAACCCCGAAAGTATTACTACTCTCGGTTTGGCCTCTTCCGCGTTCGCTCGCCACTACTTACGGAATCTCAGTTGATTTCTCTTCCTCGCCCTACTTAGATGTTTCAGTTCAGGCGGTTCCCCTCATATACCTATGTATTCAGTATATGATGACAAGACTTTCCTCTTGCCGGATTGCTCCATTCGGAAATCTGCGGATCAAAGCCCACTTACGGCTCCCCGCAGCTTATCGCAGTTAGTCACGTCCTTCTTCGGCTCTCGGTGCCAAGGCATTCCCCTTGTGCTCTTTGTAGCTTGACCATTATGAGATATCTTTGGTTCTTCTTTTTCTTGTAATGTTAATTACTCTTTTCGCAGTTTAATAAGCCTTTAGTTCATTTATAACTAATCTTCTTATTACCCTTAAGCTTAATTGTAGTATTTTTTACCTATGGTTTACGCATTCAAATTATCATTTGAGTTTGTTTACCTGTATAACTAATACTTTTCTCGCTTTATCTGCTTCTTTATTCAGTTTTCAAGGTGCTTTTTAGAAGAGATTTTAGACTTGATGATGTCAAGCCTCGTTGTTCTTCGCTTCTCCTCAAATAACTCCCACTCGTCTAATATGTTTCAATCACTTGCGTGATTTTCACATCTTAGTCCTCGCCGGTCGTTATTTTCGGGCTCCGAACCTCGGCTCTTCTATATGGTGGGCTTAAGTGGACTCGAACCACCGACCTCACGCTTATCAGGCGTGCGCTCTAACCGGCTGAGCTATAAGCCCATATTGGTTTGGCTCGTTATTTCTTAAGCCGTTGTTGAAAAGCTGTTGCTTTTCATGGTGGAGATAAGCGGGATCGAACCGCTGACCCCCTGCTTGCAAAGCAGGTGCTCTCCCAGCTGAGCTATACCCCCGTATATCTCGGGCAGGACCCTGAAAATTAAACAACGAGTTTTGAAAGAAATCTTTCGTAATGCTGACCTTGGAATTTAAATCAGCTTGTTTCATCTGATTTGGTCTCCATAGAAAGGAGGTGATCCAGCCGCACCTTCCGATACGGCTACCTTGTTACGACTTCACCCCAGTCGCCAATCCTACCTTCGGCAGCGTCCTCACGAGGTTGGACTACTGACTTCGGGTATTACCGGCTCCCATGGTGTGACGGGCGGTGTGTACAAGGCCCGGGAACGTATTCACCGCGGCATGCTGATCCGCGATTACTAGCAATTCCATCTTCATGCAGGCGGGTTGCAGCCTGCAATCTGAACTGAGAATGTTTTTAGGGGTTTGCTCCACATCGCTGTCTTGCTTCCCTCTGTTAACATCCATTGTAGTACGTGTGTAGCCCAGGTCATAAGGGGCATGATGATTTGACGTCGTCCCCACCTTCCTCCGTTTTGTCAACGGCAGTCCTATTAGAGTGCTCTTGCGTAGCAACTAATAGCAAGGGTTGCGCTCGTTGCGGGACTTAACCCAACATCTCACGACACGAGCTGACGACAACCATGCACCACCTGTCTCAACTTTCCCCGAAGGGCACCTAATGTATCTCTACTTCGTTAGTTGGATGTCAAGACCTGGTAAGGTTCTTCGCGTTGCTTCGAATTAAACCACATACTCCACTGCTTGTGCGGGCCCCCGTCAATTCCTTTGAGTTTCAACCTTGCGGCCGTACTCCCCAGGTGGATTACTTATTGTGTTAACTCCGGCACGGAAGGGGTCAGACCCCCCACACCTAGTAATCATCGTTTACAGCGTGGACTACCAGGGTATCTAATCCTGTTTGCTACCCACGCTTTCGTGCCTCAGCGTCAGTTAAAGCCCAGCAGGCCGCCTTCGCCACTGGTGTTCCTCCCCATCTCTACGCATTTCACCGCTACACGGGGAATTCCGCCTGCCTCTACTTCACTCAAGCTCTACAGTTTCAAATGCAGTTTATGGGTTGAGCCCATAGATTTCACATCTGACTTGCAAAGCCGCCTACGCACCCTTTACACCCAGTAAATCCGGACAACGCTTGCTCCCTACGTATTACCGCGGCTGCTGGCACGTAGTTAGCCGGAGCTTATTCATTAAGTACCGTCATTTTTCGTCCTTAATAAAAGAAGTTTACAATCCGAAAACCTTCATCCTTCACGCGGCGTTGCTGCGTCAGGGTTGCCCCCATTGCGCAATATCCCCCACTGCTGCCTCCCGTAGGAGTCTGGGCCGTGTCTCAGTCCCAATGTGGCCGTTCAACCTCTCAGTCCGGCTACCGATCGCGGTCTTGGTGAGCCGTTACCTCACCAACTAACTAATCGGACGCGAGTCCATCTTCAAGCGATAAAATCTTTGATATCAGAACCATGTGATTCCGATATATCATGCGGTATTAGCATCCTTTTCAGAATGTTATCCCCCTCTTGAAGGCAGGTTACTCACGCGTTACTCACCCGTCCGCCACTAAACTAAATCAAATTCATTCCGAAGAAATCTTTCAAAACAGTTCCGTTCGACTTGCATGTGTTAGGCACGCCGCCAGCGTTCGTCCTGAGCCAGGATCAAACTCTCTAAAATTTGTATCTCAACAGCCTTTCGACCGTTCAAATCAATTTCAGAGCTTTAATCGCTCATTGACGAATATGTCACTGACTATATCCGTAATTCCTGATGCTTTTTAGTGTACATCTCACTGTAATTCTTTGAGCTTTCCTCAAAGTCATTACGGGTTTCTTTACTATTATCTCGTTGTTCAATTTTCAAGGTCCTACGCACTTTCAAGGCTTGTTTGCTTTCTTCATTTGAAGTCGCTCACCTCAGCAGTGCAAGAGCTATTATACTACGTTGTTTTGATTTTGTCAAGCATTTTTTAAAAGTTTTTTAAAAAGTTTTTTCAGCTTTTAAAATCAAAACCGAGCAACACTTTTGATTACTTTCTGAATGTTGACTCTTCACTTCCGTGCGTTCTACACTCTTTCACCGTCTGTGTTTTCTCTTATCTGCCTCGCCTCTCAGCGCAACAGTTGATATTATATCAGCACTTCCCTCTTTTGTAAACCCCTTTTTGACAATTTTTTTATCTTTTTTACATTATCGGCAATTTCTACATTTTAAACTCATTTGTTGTTTATTTTATCCCAAAATTCACTATATACACCCTTTTTTTAAAAATAAACTTTATTCGACAGATTTTCAAAACAATTTTCTTGACAAAGAATGGGTATATATATATAATAGTATTAACAAATGAATCCCCTTAAAAACATTGACGGGAACAAGATGCAAATGAACCGGCAAAGAGAGCTGACGGTTGGTGTGAGTCAGCATGGAACATTGTATGGATAGCTCATCCCCGAGTTTTTCGTGTGAAGTGTATATACTATATATATATGTAATGCGAAACGCAAGACTGCGTTATCGGTCGGGACTTTGTCAGAAGTCTTTAAGGAGAACACAGTGATGTGTTCTTGAATACGGGTGGTACCACGGATTTTATTCGTCCCTTTGTTTAGGGGGGCGATTTTTTTGTGCTATTTAACAGGAGGTTATTATATGAAACCATCATTTGAAAAGTACATTCCCTTTAAGCAGATTAATCTGCCGGACAGACAGTGGCCAAACAATACTATAACAAAAGCACCGATCTGGTGCAGTGTTGACCTTCGTGACGGTAATCAGGCGCTTGTCGATCCTATGAACCTTGAAGAAAAGCTCGAATTTTTCCATGCACTTTGCGATATGGGCTTTAAGGAAATCGAAATCGGTTTTCCGAGTGCGTCAGAAACAGAATACGAAATCTGCCGTGAGCTTATTGAAAACAACCACATTCCCGATGATGTAACAATTCAGGTTCTTGTTCAGGCAAGAGAGCATCTTATCAGAAAAACTTTTGAGGCTGTTAAGGGTGCTAAGAATGTTATCGTTCATTTCTATAACTCAACTTCAACTCTCCAAAGAAAAGTTGTTTTCAAAACAGATATGGACGGCGTAATCAAAATTGCCGTTGACGGTGCAAAGCTTATTAAACAGCTTACGGATGAATATAACGGAGATACAAACTTTAGATTTGAATATTCTCCCGAAAGCTTCAGCGGTACTGAGCCTGAAAACGCTGTTGAAATCTGCGACAGGGTTATTGAGGCACTCGGTTCGACTGCTGAAAACAAGTTGATTGTCAATCTTCCGAATACTGTTGAGATGTGCACACCGAACACATATGCAGATCAGATTGAATACTTTGCAAGAAATCTTAAACATCGTGACGCCGCTATTATCAGTATCCACCCACACAATGACCGTGGATGCGGTGTTGCCGCAGGCGAACTCGCATTGCTTGCAGGTGCTGAAAGAGTTGAGGGTACACTCTTCGGCAACGGAGAGCGTACAGGTAATATGGATATCGTTACGATGGGACTTAATATGTTCACACAGGGCGTTGATCCTAAGCTTGACTTTTCAAATCTTCCAAAGCTCCGTGAAATCTATGAGCGTTGCACAAATATGAAGATTGACCCTCGTCAGCCATATATCGGCGAGCTTGTATTTACAGCATTCTCGGGCTCACATCAGGACGCTATCAACAAGGGTATGAAGTATATGAAGGAAAGCGGAACTGAGTACTGGGAAATTCCGTATCTTCCGATTGACCCTGCCGATGTCGGCAGAGAGTATGAGCCGATTATCCGAATCAACTCACAGTCCGGTAAGGGCGGTGCGGCTTTTGTTATGAACAATAACTTCGGTTATGACCTTCCGAAGAGAATGCATCCCGAATTTTCAAAACTTGTTCAGGCAAAATGTGAGGAGCTTGGCAGAGAGCTTATTCCGAAAGAGCTGTTTGAGGTGTTCGAGAAGAATTATCTTGAGCATAAGCAGAAATATGTTCTCTCAAGCAGAAAGATTTACGAAGAGAGCGAAAACGGCAATGATTATGTTCACTTCAAGGGCAAGATGAAGATTAACGGCAACGAAGAGGTTTCTCTCAGCGGTGTCGGCAACGGTCCTATTGACGCATTCTTCAATGCAATCAAAAAGGTCGGTCTTGACAAGTACGAGTTCATCTCATACAGTCAGCACGCAATTTCTCAGGGTTCCGACTCAAAGGCTGTTTCATATATCGAACTCAAAAAGCCTGACGGAAAGAATATCTTCGGCATCGGCATTGACTCAAATGTCAATGTTGCATCGGTACTCGGTGTTCTCAACGCAATCAACAGAGCCGAGGCTTAATCAATTTAACAATTCAATTTTCAGGGCTGTGCGAATGTGCAGTCCTGTTTTTTATGAATCAAGATGTTAATAATTGACTTTTGAAAGGCAGACATATATAATGTAAACATATAATCGCAAATAGAAATGGTAGGGGTTAAAATGAAAAAGAAAGTAATTATAATTATTGCAGTGGTTTGTGTAGCGATTATTGCCGTTGTCGGTACAATCTTCGGCGTAAATGCTTACAACAATTACACCATACAACAACAGACAGAACAGCAAATCAAAAGTATTGACGATACATACTCAAAATTTACAAAGGAAACCGACAGAGCCAAAAAGTTAGTTATATTATCCGATTTCATTAAGAACAAGCCATCAACAAGTGATGAAATCAAGATTGAAGTGTTAAACTCTGTTGAGCCAAAGTACAATGAAGCACTTGCAAAAATGCAAAAGTTTTTCACAGATGATTATGATAAGACAATAAAAGATAACACTATTGACAGCAAAACTCTTGAAAAAACTAACGATAAAAAGAAGTTGCAGTCTTGTATTGATAATCTTGAGGCTTTAAAGAAAACAATTGATTCCGAAAAAAGCAATGTATTCTATAAAAAGGATATTGGCAACTACGATAAAAAGCCTGACGAATTGATTAGTTCTTATAATGACAGAATAACTACCATTGAAAAAGCCGAAGCTGAAGCAAAGGCTAAAAAAGAAGCCGAGGCAAAAAAGAAAGCCGAAGAAAAAGCTAAACAGGAAAAGAAGAAGCAAACCGAGAACAGTAACACAAACAACACCGATAACTCCTACAGTGATAATACAAACAGTTACAGCGACAGCGGAAACAGCTACGACAGCGGAAACAATAATTACAGTTCTAACGATAGTAACTACAGCGGTGGAAATAATTCTTCAAGTTCTTCTGGAGATTATAATGTTTGGATTTACACAAACGAAAATGGATCTTATTATCACGATTCTAATGGAAATAGGTGGGACTCTAACGGAAACAAGTATGAATACGATCCTGATGATGATATAAATTCTTGGGGTTATCCTGAAGATGAATAATTTTTTAATTTCAACTACCTTTATCGGTCGGATAATTTATTAAAAATTATCCGACTGATTTTTTTGCGTAAACTCAGCTGTAATTTATGTTTACCATACAGTTTAAATACCGCTTTCAGAAAAATGTTACAAATCACCTTTAAAAATCAAGAATTTCGTTACAAGTGATTGAATATTTTTAAGAATAATGTTACACTACAATTAAGAGGTGATTTTATGCTTCAAAGAAAAGCCTATGAACATTTAGTAAAATGGAAAAATACAACCGATAAAAAAGCACTGCTCATTACAGGAGCAAGGCAAATCGGCAAAACATATATTATAAGAAAATTTGCAGAAAAAAATTATTCAAACTTTATCGAGATAAATTTCATCACAAATCCCGATGCCGCAAAGATATTCAACGGAGATTTGAATGCTGAAACGATACTGATTAACCTCACAGCATACACACAAAAGCCCTTGGTAAAGGGAGATACTTTGATTTTCTTTGACGAGATACAGGAATGTCCGTCTGCGAGAACGGCAATTAAATTTCTTGTAGATGACGGGCAGTTTGATTACATTGAATCGGGTTCACTGCTCGGAGTAAGATATAAAGAGGTAAAATCCTATCCCGTCGGTTACGAAGAAAACTACCGTATGTATCCGCTTGATTTTGAAGAATTTGCAACTGCAAACGGTATTCAGCCACAAACGATAGAATATTTAAAGAAATGTTACGACAATAAAGAAACGGTTACGGAAGCTGTTCATCAATCAATGTTGAAGCTTTTTCAATACTATATTATTGTCGGCGGAATGCCTGCGGTTGTACAGAAATTTGTTGATACAAAAGACATCGGCGAGGTCTTGAAAATTCAAAAAGATATTCTCGACTTGTACAGACAGGATATTTCAAAATATTCCGACAACAACAAAGAGAAGATAAAGAGCATTTTTGATTTAATTCCCGCTCAGCTTAATGACAGGAACAGAAGATTTACACTTTCCGATATTAAAAATTCTGCACGAATGTTGAGATACGAAACAAGTTTCAACTGGCTTGCAGACGCAGGAGTTGCTCTCCCCTGTTACAACATAACCGAACCCGTACTGCCGCTTGAGCTCAACCTACAGAACAATCTTTTTAAACTGTTCTTGTGTGATACGGGACTGCTTTGTGCCGCATCAATGGGAAACATTCAGTTTGACATACTGTCGGGAGATTTGTCCGTTAATATGGGAAGCATTCTCGAAAATGTATTTGCTCAGGAGCTTGTTTCAAACGGTTTTCTTTTAAGATATTTCAATAAGAAGAATATCGGTGAAATTGATTTTATCGTTCAAAAAGGTAAGTCAGCCGTACCGATTGAAATTAAGTCGGGCAATGACTACACAAAACACAAGGCATTGGATAACTTGATTGCAAAGCAGAGTTGGAACATAAACAGCGGTATTGTGTTCTGCAAGGGCAATTTGGAAATTGAAAACGGCATAACATATTATCCATGGTATATGTCAATGTTTTTCAAGCAGGAAACACTTCCCGAACATCTGAAAGTTAATGTTGATATTGTAAACATCTGATAATCGACAATTGCAGGACTGTGCGAATGTGCAGTCCTGTTTTTTATGATCTGAATCGTCCATAATAAGCCTGTGGGCGAAAATAGGGACATACAGCTAACATAGCTATATGCCCCTGAAAATCGGTTTTAAAGCTTATTTCATGCTGTTTTCGTAAGACTCAATCATCTTTTTAACCATCTGACCGCCTACAGAACCTGCTTCTCTTGCAGAAATGTCGCCGTTATATCCCTGTTTGAGGTTTACGCCTACTTCGTTGGCACATTCCATCTTAAAGCGTTCCATGGCTTCCTTTGCCTGAGGTACATTAATCTGATTGTTATTGCTTGACATAATTTGTTTTCTCCTTTTCAAAACTTTTAAATCTCGTTAAATTTATTAATAAAGCGGCGTTTCGGCATCCCGTTTTCATCGCCGCAATAGTATTGTTTGCGGTGAAATTCGTTTTATTATTTGTAATTTTTTCAAGTTTTGAAGTTCACAAAAAACATCATACAAAGCAAAAAGCAGCCATGCCAAACGACATAACTGCTTTTTATATTGTGTATGAAAGGGTTAGGGAAATAAGCCTTTCGTCTTGCTGTTAAAATATATTGAGTTACTTTTTCTCGATTGAATCGGTCTTGTAGATGAAGTCAACCTTACCGTCCATATCATCGGAAATACCGCTGTAGTTGTTGTACTTCTTTGATGCTTTCTGAACAGCCTTGAAACGGTCGATAATATCCCGGACATCACCGTTTGCGGCATCAACAATGCTGTCAATGCCCTCCTCTTTGAACTTCTTCATACCCTTGGACAATGTCATTGCACCGTCATTGAGCTGTTTAACGCCGTCAACAAGTGCTGCACTGCCGTCCTTGAGAGTACCAACGCCCTCGAAGAGGCTCTTTGTACCGTCCGAAAGTGAGCTTGTGCCGTTTTTGAGAGTCTTTACACCGCTTTTAAGGCTTGATGTACCGTCCTTGAGGGTTGAAGTACCGCTCTTGAGTTCGCTTGTACCGCTCTTAAGACTTGAAGAACCGTTCTTGAGCTGACCTGCACCGCTTACAAGTGAACCTGTGCCGTCCTTGAGTGTATATGTGCCGGCAAGAATCTGCTGAGCGCCCTCGTTAGCCTGATCAACACCCGCCGTGTATGAAAGCACACCCTGATAGAAAGTGTTGTAGCTGTCAAGCTGAGTTTTGAGAGCCTGAAGTGACTTTCTGCCTGCCTGAGCTTTTGCAACACCTGCCTGAATCTGACTCTGAACCTCTTCGCTGTTCATATTTGTTTCGATAAGGCTCTGAATCTGTGCCTCTGTATTGCTGTCAATTGCAGTCTGAACCGCAGATGAACTCATCTGTGTAGAAACTGCAGTAGAAACCTGAGCCTGAACTTCTTCGCTCACCTGACCTGCGGCAACAGCGGCATCATACTGATCTGCCGTCATACCAAGACCTGCGGCTGCGAGAACCTGTTCCGTAACAGACTTTCTTACTGTTGCCTCAACGGCAGTTCTGATAACATCCTTCTGGCTGTTTACGGTTGCCGTTACTGTTTCGAGTGCTGTATTGTAAGCGAGCTTCTGAGCATTTTCATCGCTGAGTGATGAAATAAGTCCTTCAAGAACGCTGTCATAGTTTTTAATTGTAAGCTTGCCGGCTGTAAGACCTGCGGCGGCAATCTGAGTGTCGGCAGTTGAAAGAAGTGTGTTAAACACCTGTTCTGCACCGCCGTTTAGAGTTGCGCTGTTGGATGAAAGCTTGCCGAGACCGCCCGCAAGTGTTGCAACATAACTGCTGAGACTTGCCGCACCGTTGTCAACCTGTGACGCACCGCCTGCAAGTGTTGCAAGACCGCTGTCAAGCTGTGATGCACCGCTGTCAAGCTGTGACGCACCGCTTTTAAGCTTTGCCGCACCGTCATCAAGTGTCTTTGCACCGTTTGAAAGACCGTCTGCACCGCTGTCAAGTTTTTTTGCACCGCTGTTTACCTGTTCTGCACCGTCATAAAGCTTGTCAATACCTTCAATGAGTGTGCCTGACTTGTCAAGAAGTGTGCCGATGCCGTCATAAAGCTGTGAAGAACCGTCAACAAGCTGTTCTGCGGCGTCCTCGAGTTCATCAAGAGAATCCTTAAGCTCATCAACCTTATCGTCAACCTTTGAAAAATCAACATCGTTGAAAATATCGTTCATTGCAACTGTCATTGTTGTTGAAAGCTCAAAATCGGTTGTGTCTGCTGTGATTTCAACATAATCAGGGATTTCCATTTCATCCTTGTCAATGTCAAGGCTGTCCTGCATACCCGGAAGAGCAAAACCGGCAACGATTGTTCTTGTACCGTCATTGATAGCCTTGCCGTTTGAAACCTCAACATTTTTGAATTTGTCATCGTCAAGAATCATACCCGAAAGCATAAGGAACGGAACATTAACTTCTTTTGTCTTGCCGTTAATCTTAACCTTTTCCTTCTGTGTGTTTTCATAGTCAATGCGGATTGTAACCTTACCGCTCTTGCCTGCAATTTCATCTGCAGAAACAGTTTTGCCGTTGAGCTTGTAGCTTAATTTGAGCTTTACGGGAAGTTCGGTTGTGCCTGTTCCCTGATAGTAGATATCATCACCATTTGCAGCCCACTCATAAGCATTGTCTTCATTTACCGTGTATGTTTCGTCGCCCTTAACATTTTTAACATCCTTGAGGTTTGAAACATCCTTTACCTTGCCTTTTGTATCTACACCCTTGAGCCAGTCGCTTACAATGATTTTCTTAGCCGCACCGCTCGCATCGGCAATGACATAAACGGTTTCATTTTTGCTGAGCTTTTTGAGAGCCTCTTTAGTTGTGCTTGCCTTCTTAACAGCCTCAACCGTACTTTCTGTCTGAACACCGAGAGCCTGTGCAGTATTGTCTGCACCGGCGGAATAAGCGGCAACGCCTACTCCGCTGCAAAGAATTGTGAGTGCAAGCGCACCTGAAATAGCACCCTTGATATAGTTTTTGCTTAAAAATTTATGATTATTATTTTTGTTAGTCTTTTTCATTATACAGCAGCCTCCGAAATTGATGTTTTTTTCGGCTTAAAACCGAGAGTTGTCTTTGCAATTACCTTGTCGAACAGCATAAACATTGCCGGCAAAATAAGTGTTACGCAGAACATACTGATGACAGCACCTCTTGCAAGGAGCTTACAGATTGATGAAATAAGGTCAACATCCGAGTAGAATGCGACGCCGATTGTAGCGGCAAAGAGTCCCATTGCACTAACGATAATTGACGGAATTGAAGTTTCAAGAGCCGTAATAACCGAGGTGCGTTTATCGTTTCCGAGATACCTTTCCTTCTTATATCGTGTCGTCATCAAAATTGCGTAGTCAACAGTTGCGCCAAGCTGAATTGTACTTATACAGATAGGTGTGATGAACGGGAGCGACTCGCCCATAAGATGCGGAATACCGAGGTTGATAAAAATAGCAAGCTCAATAACCGCAACAAGAATAATCGGAAGTGTGATACTCTTTTCAACAATCGCAATGATAATAAAGATTGCAACAATAGAAATTGCATTTACAACCTGAAAGTCAACTGTCGTGATGTTTACAAGGTCATTTGTACAAGCGGCTTCACCGATGAGAAGTCCGTCCTTATCATACTTTGTAATGATTTTATTCAACTCGTCAATCTGCTTTGCCATAGGATCTGTGGCTGTTTTGTACTCAGAGTTGATAATCATAAGCTCCCATTTATCATTTTTGAGAACGCTTGTGATTGAATCGGGAAGAACTTCTTCCGGAACAAGCGAACCTACAACGCTTTCAAGGCCGAGAACATATTTTACGCCGTCAACCTTTTCAAGCTCGTTTGTCATATTTCTTGCGTCCTTTGCAGAAAGCGAAGAATCAACAAGAACCATATGTGTTGTACCGACACCGAATTCATCTTTAAGCTTTGTGTTGGCAATTACATTTGCCATATCCTCGGGAAGACTTTCCGACAAATCATAGTAAATCTCATTGTTTGTCTGGCTGTATGCCGAATAGAACGGATAAATAAGAGCCGCAAACATTACGAGAAATACGGGGAAAATTTTAACAAGTCCTGTTGCAAGCTTCTTTGTTGACGGAATAAGCGACTTATGCATTGTCTTTTCAAGAGGCTTGTCAAGAACAAGAATGAGTGACGGAAGAACCGTTACACAGGAGATAACGCCGAGGATAACACCCTTTGCCATTACAATACCGAGGTCAAGACCGAGCGTGAATGTCATAAAGCAAAGTGCGATAAAGCCTGCAACCGTTGTGATTGAACTTCCGATTACGGAACGGACGGTTTCGTGAATTGCAACAGCCATTGCCTGCTTGTGGTTTTCACAAATGCCCTTTTGTTCTTCATAACTGTGCCACAGGAAGATTGAGTAGTCCATTGTTACCGCAAGCTGAAGGACTGCCGCCAACGCTTTGGTAATGAATGAAACCTCACCCATAAAGTAGTTACTGCCCATATTTACAAGGATAGCAACCGCTATACTTGCAAGGAACACAAACGGGATAATCCAGTTATCCATAAATATCATCATTGCAATTACCGCAAGAACAACAGCGATTGCAACATAAGTCATTTCCTGTTCTTCAAACATATTTTTCATATCCGTAATCATTGCCGACATACCCGAAACAAAGCATTGCTTACCGGCAACCGAACGGATTTCTTCGATAGCGTTCATTGTTTCATCAGCTGATGTTGAAGTATCGAAGAATACCGCCATCATCGTTGCATTTCCCGAATTGAACGCATCATAAATTTTGTCGGGCAACATTTCCTTTGGAATTGAGATGTCGGCAAAATCGTCATACCAAAGAACCGTATCAACATGGTCGATTTCTTTGATTTTTTCCTCTGTTGCCGCAACATCCTTATCATCCATATTCTCAAAGATGAGGAATGAAAAAGCACCCTTTCCAAAGTCATCAAGCAGATAATCCTGACCCTTGATTGTGTCGAGGTTATCGGGAAGATAACTAAGAATGTCGTAATTAACCCTTGTAAATGCCATTCCCAAGGCTGACGGAATCATCAGCGCAACGGCAAGTATAAGGATTACGAAACGGCTTTTAACAACCGCTTTCCCTAACTTCATATTTCATACTCCTTCATATATGATTTGCAGACTGCACTCTGCATTCAAAGGGACGATCCGAGAGGTGAACCGCATTTCCTTTGTCCGTAATATATTCTATTACGGCTTTGTTAAAATTTAAACAGACACAAAAAATGCCGTGTCAGGAATTTAGACACGGCAATAAATTTGTACGGAAATCAGACATTTTGTTAAATTCGTCTGCATTTCAGACACGCAAATAAACGCAAATATTCATTTTTAACCAATAAAACAGCAATCAGGCATTGATTTTGGCACATCTGTCCAATGCAGACTCCATTGAACCCTCAAACAGCTCACAAATGCGTTTCATCTTAATTTTGAGGTCATATTTCATACCTCCGCCGAGCCAGTCGATAATAAAACCGACAAGCTGACACTTGTAGTACATAATCATTGCGTCAAGGTCATCTTCGGCAATATTTTTTGTAATTTCAAGCTTGTCAAAATAGCTTTTTATAGCGTGAGTACAAATTCTGTTGAGATACACATCAAATGTAGTTCTGTTCGCAGAATTGTAAATGTGCTGAATCACCGACTTGTTAGAAAAAGCATAGTCAATTACAGAAATCAGACTTTCATAAACAGAAGTATTGTTGTCGGTTTCGGTCGCAACAAATCTGTCAGCCTCTTCAACGAGAATTTCCTCAAGAAGTGACGGAATGTCGTCAAAATGGTAGTAGAAAGAATTACGGTTAATTCCGCATTCTTCAACAATTTCCTTGACTGTTATTTTATTCAACGGCTTTTTATTCAAAAGCGAAATAAATGTCGCCTTGATAGCCGCCTTGGTAAATGTCGGCATAGTGTCCCCCCTGAAAATTGCAAAACATCCGTGTGCAGACGGATATTTCCGTTCCGAATTTTTTCATACACAATATATGCAGCCGATTGCTGCACTAATCAAAGTAAATTGTATCACAATTATTCAAAAATAGCAATAACAAGCATATTAACAAAATCAGGGGTTTGTTTTGTATTTCCTATGTAAAAAAGCCCCGAAATTGATGTTACCCCCCAAAAAAGTCAGACCAAAAATCTAATGATTTTGGAGGTTGGTTCAAAATCGTGGCTTTATAGTTATAAAGTAATAAATTCAACATCTTTCGGGAAATCGGCTTGCACACTGCAAAGGCTGATTTCATAGTCCGAAAATTTGTATTGTTTCATATAGTATTCGATTTGATTTTCAGAGAATTTTCCGTTGCTGACATCAACACTTTTTGCGCCACGGTGAAATCCGTCACCCATACATTTTAGGAGTGCCTCTTTTTTAGTCCACAATTCAAAAAATGTGCCGAGCCTGTCAAAAGCGTTGCCGAGCAATTTCATCTCGTTGTCGCAGAAAACAATTTTGCCGAGCCTTATGCCATTGAGAAATCGAATTTCTTCAATATCACAGCCAACTTTGGACCCCGACAACGCAAAAAGCACATAGCTTCCGCTGTGCGAAATATTGAAACAAAGTCCGTTGTCACATTCGGGCTTGCCGAATTCATTCACGGTGATTTTTGCACCGCCAAGAAATCTGTTCATAAACAATCCGCCTGCAATGCAACGCAGTTTATCGTCAGCTCTGCGGCATCTTTGAACACGCTCCGCCCTTTCGGGAGAAAGCTCACCGACTCTGTCAAAAGAGATTTTGCGGATATCGGTTATAAAAAGCCGTGTTTTCATATCAATAGCCACGAAGTGCGTCAAGCGAATCATCGGACATAATCCAATCGTTCACATCAATTTCAGTAAAATCGGTTTTGTTGTTTCTGACAATAACCTTGTCAATACCGGCGTTGATAACCATACGCTTGCACATTGCACACGAAGATGTGTTCTGAACATACTCGCCGTTTGACATCTCCTTGCCGACAAGATAAAGCGTTGCACCAATCATCTGTTCTCTTGATGCATGAATAATAGCGTTCGCCTCGGCGTGAACGCTTCTGCAAAGTTCATAACGCTCGCCACGGGGAATGTTGCGTTCCTGACGGATACAAAATCCCAAATCACAGCAATTTTTCTGCCTCTCGGAGCGCCTGTATAGCCTGTTGAAACAATCTGGTCGTTGTTCACGATAATTGCACCAAAATTTCTGCGCAGGCAAGTTCCCCTTTCAAGCACAGTTTCGGCAATGTCAAGATAATAATTAATTTTGTCAATTCTGTCCATATAAAAACACCGTCCGTTATCATAATTTCAAATTCGGTCAAGTATATTTTAGAGTAGTCGAAAGCAGTATCAGCCTTTGAGCTTTTCAACACAATCTCTGCATACATATTTTCCGCCGAATGCAATCAGATTATCAAGAGTATTGCAAAAAACGCACTTGCTCTCTGCCTTTTTTATCGTAACGCACTCATCGTCAGCCTCAATGTGAAGAATGTCACCCGGCTTAATGTTGAGGTGGTTGCGGATATCCTTTGATATTACAATTCTGCCTGCTTTATCAATTTCCCTAAAGTTTGTATAAATCATTTTAATTCACCATAATCCCTATTTTTTAATTCACCATAATCCCTATTTTTACCTATACTACCATTTTTCGGGATTTTTGTCAACGATTTTATTAAATAATTTGATTACAAAAATGACAATATTGTACATTTTGTCGTTAATTGCAGCAAAAGGAGTAAAAATGCTGAATTATATCTGGAGCGGACTCATTGCCGTGAGCGTATTGTGTGCGTTGTTTATGGGCAACACCGCCGACATTTCAAACGCACTCATCGAAAGCGGAGCGTCATCAATACAGCTTATTCTCACAATGGCAGGCATAATCTGCCTTTGGTCGGGAATTATGAAAATCGCAGTTGAAAGCGGTTTGACAAACATTTTTGCAAAAATCTTTGCACCGTTGCTCCGTCCGCTTTTTCCGAGACTTGATAAAAAAAGCGACGCCTTTCAAAGCATCACTATGAATATCAGTGCAAATCTGCTCGGACTCGGCAATGCCGCAACACCTTTCGGACTAAAAGCAATGGAACAGCTGCACACGCTCAATGACCGCCGTGACATTGCGAGCAACGAAATGGTTGTTTTTGTAGTTATGAACACAGCGTCACTACAGCTGTTACCAACAACGCTTGCCGCACTCCGCCAATCCTACGGAAGCTCTGCACCTTTTGAAATTATCGTTCCCGTCTGGATAAGCTCTGCGTGTGCGTTGACGGTGGCATTGCTGATTGCCTGTACGCTGAATATCAGGCAAGGTAAAATTTGAGAAATGTGGTGAGCAAATGGAATTTGTAATGCCGGCATTTGCGTGTATTGTTGTGGTATTCGGGCTGATAAAAAAAGTCCCCGTATTCGATGTGTTCATTTCGGGAGCAAAAGAGGGAGTAAAACTTCTGTACAACATTGCCCCTACAATTATGGGACTTGTGTTTGCCGTTGACCTTTTGCAGTCAAGCGGAGCAATTGACGCAATATGCGCACTGATTCAGCCGACAGCGGAATTTTGGGGGTTTCCGAAAGAAATCGTTCCGCTCGTACTCCTCCGCCCCGTTTCGGGAAGCGGTTCAACCGCACTCCTCACAGCCCTTTACAAAACCTGCGGTCCCGACAGCTTTGCAGGCAGAACAGCCTCCGTACTCGCAGGTTCAAGCGAAACAACCTTCTACGCAATCGCAATGTACTTTGGCTGTATCCGTGTCAAAAAAATTCGCCACACCCTCTTTGCCGCCATAACCGCCGACCTAACCGCCGCAATCATGAGTGTTATAACGGTCAGATTGTGGTTTAATATGTGATATAAAAATCCGCATTGCTTTTGAGTTATCATAAAGGCAATGCGGTAATTTTATATGATTATTTGTTTAACAGCCAATCAATAACATTGACAACCTTAATTCCGTCATAGTTGCCAACAGTCAGTTTATCAAGTGTCAAAACAATTTTTTCGTAATTATCCTGAATGGCATACAAAGGTTTCATCTCACGGTCAAATGTGCTTTCCGAAACCATATCTGCGGTAACCTGAATGTATGTGAATTCGCCACGCTTTTCGGCAACAAAGTCAACCTCATTTTCTTGATATTTACCTATTGTCACCTTACAGCCTCTTCTGAGCAATTCAAAAAACACTATGTTTTCAACTGAAAATCCCAAGTCATAATATTTTCTCGGTAAAATATGATTTCTTATACCCAAGTCAACCATATAATATTTTTTGTTTGCCTTTAGCAATTGCTTTCCGACAATATCAAAGCGCTCTGCCGGATAAAAGATAAATGATTCAATCAAAGCGTCTACATAATTGCTGACAGTATTGGCGGATATTTTTCTGCCGCTTGACACAAGATAATTTGTTATGCCTCTCAATGACACGGGACTGCCTATAACACTTGAAAGATATTTTGCAATAGTTTTCAACAGCGGTATATCGTTAATTTTCCTTTTATCAGAATTTGATTCCTGTCTTTTCTGTCGATCCTCAATATCCTTTACAATTACCGTGTTGTAAATCCCTTCAAGATAGGTATCAACCTTATCATCTGTCCTATCCATTGTTGCCACAAACGGAAGTCCGCCGTATTTTATATAATCGGCGAATGCACTTTCTTTGTCCTTGTCACTCAATTGCATATATTCGTTGAATGATAACGGCAACATTGATATTTCAACATAGCGCCCCGTCAGAAGTGTAGCTAAATCTCCCGAGAGCATATAAGCATTTGAACCCGTAATATAAATATCTATGTTTGGCTTTACATACAGGCTGTCAACTACTTTTTCAAAACTCGGTACTTTTTGAATTTCATCAAGGAAAATATATGTGATTTTATCAGCAACCAATCTGTCCTTGATATAAGCGTACAACTTCTTATAATCACAAAGCTCTTCATATTCAAGTTCTTCAAAATTTACTGCAATAATCTGATTTTTTTCGATTCCGATTGACTTCAGATAATCCTGATACTGCATAAGAAGTGTGGATTTTCCGCATCGCCTTATGCCTGTTACCACTTTGATAACATCGTCATCTTTCCATTCTATTAGCTTTTCAAGATATTCTTTTCTCTGTATCATTGAAATCACCTGCACTTATTGTGTTCTCATTATAGCACACAATAGTTTAAAAATCAAATATCGTTCCCATTTCGGCACACTTTTCCTAAATTAAAGCTTTATGTTCCCATTTCGGCACGATTTCTTTTTACAAACTGCTGACAAATTTCAACATCATGCAGATAATCTTTCTGTCTGAAATAATCTTCCTTGCCCTTGTGCAAATCAACGGCAAGGTTCTGATAGATTTCCGCAACCTGTTTACCGAGATTTCGTCTGCTCGAATGAATTACAAGAAAATATGTTCCGTCAGATGATTTGTCAACTTCAATAAAGTGATTACCGCCGCCGAGTGTAAGGTCATTTCATTTTCATTGCCGACACAACACCCCACCGCAATTGAAAAAACTTTACAATTTCAGACTCATTGCGGTCGCATATTTTCAAGTTTTTTAATTCAATACCAATCCCAAATCACTTTTTCAGCGGAGAGTGTGATATTGCAAATGCTGAATTTCCGATATTTTTTATATTGCTTTTCAGCACCGTAATAATTAACACTCAATTCAATTTTTAATTCTGTGTTATTTGCAAAGCAATCAATAAATTCAGCTGTATAAGCATTATTGATTGCATTAATAAACTCAGCCTGTGACAAGGAAATACCTTCAAATTTTCCGTTTTTATCAGTTGCCGAAACAAAATTAAAATCGTTAAAAGACTCCTCTTTCATTGCCACAATCATATCACAATGCTTATAACATTCGTACTGTTTATAACAATCGCCGACATAATTCTGCGGAAATATTTAATATCAAATGTAAAAATCATTTGATTATTTTCGCATTTAACAGAATTCAATTTTTGATCATGCAACACTCCGTACGGCATACTGATATGCGATATAATAATTTCGTTATTCATTTTCATTCTCCCAAAGTTACATTTTTATTTTGTTTTTTCAAAAGCAACAGGCTTATCAGAATTACTGTGCCTTCGACAGTTTTATTATACCTGATACAAATAATATTTAAAAAGCCCTTTGAGAAAAGATTTTTCAAAGGGCTTGATAAACTGGAATTTATATTGCAATTATTTTTTTCTTTAATTCTAGAATATTCTTCTCGATCTGCTGTATAACCCCCCTGAAATCATCATCCGTTTTTCCTGTCGGATCTTCAAGTTTCCAGTTGTCATCAAACGCTCTGCCGATAAACGGACAACCTACATCACAACCCATGGAGATGGAGATGTCTGGCTCCGGGATGCTTGATATCAGCTTAGAATACTGCTTTTTCTCCATGTCGATGCCGTAAAGCTCCTTCATGAGACGGACGGCATCCTGATTGATCTGGGGCGCAGCAAGTATGATGGAATCCTTCAGGAAATCAATGCCCGTAATGATTCTGTATAATTTCTGTGAATTAGTGACTTCTCACGCTGTGGTAAAAACATCTAAAAATACCAAACACGTCTATAAAATTAATTTCGCCATCACAGTAAACATATGCAGGACATATCTCAAACACGGTGGTAACGAAACAAAGACCATGCTTCTCATACAAAAGTATCTGACACCTGTCAGGTACAATCGAAATTATCCTATCCACCTCCGTCCAAAGAGAAATAGGGATTTCATGTATCGGGTTGCATAAATCTCGTTACCATTATACTCCATTATGAGGCAGATATGCAATCTGTCTTTTTGTCATACACAAAAAAATGATTTGAACTCGTCATACACCTGCTTTCTACGCATTAGTGCACCTAAAAAATACAGCATTTCTTAACTGAACAGTATTTTCAATGCATAACCGCATATGATATACTGTTTTCATCATAAAAAGCCTTATCTAGGAGCCGTAATAATTCTATTCAAATTTTCTTCCTGATTCACTTCACTCTGTATGTACGGTCACATCACTTTCCTTTTTTTAGACATAAACCAATAAAATATAACACAAAATGCTAAAGCAAACACAACGCCAAAAACATTTTGAATCACTCTAAGACTAACCGCTCCTTGTAGTCCATAAGTCTCTGCAGCAATGGCTAAAGCACCAAATGTGTTAAATACTGCCTGCCAGCCATATTGTGCTGAAAATCCTACACCGATTCCACCAAGAATTCCTATATATGCATAGATTGACGAAGGAAGCAGAAAATATAATACTGTAAAACATATAACACCTGCAATATTTCCGACAATCCTTTTACGGACTCTGTAGTGCATATCTTCCATAGACGGCAAAATCACGGACATGGCCGCAATACCAGCCCACATTGCACGTGGCATATTACAAAGTTCTGCAATGCAAAGGACAATCGGTACGCATAAAATCTGACATATCTGCCATTTTGTTCTGGAAGAAGTGATATCAAATTCTTGTATCAGATCTTTCAGATTTCTTTTATAAGTTCTGTTTTTATGATTTCGATAAAATACGAAGCAGGTAAGTGCTGCACCTAAAGCCATTCCGACTAATCGCATCTGATAGCTTTTTCCCGTAACATCATAACCATATAGCAGCAGATACCCAAGAACCAATGTAGATTGATTAAACATGAATGGATTATGGCATCCGAACAGAATCAACACAGCCAGTGCCGCAATATTTAACAGCATTCCCAATACCGGTGAAAACTGATTTGCTAAATGCGGACATACAGTCATAATTACAAAGAACAAAGCCAAAAGCATCGTAGATTGTCCGGTGTGGATCCCCAGATCCGCATTTCTAAACACCATGAGACATAATAAGACTACTACACCTACAATGCTGTTCTCATTTCCAAATAGGATGCTGAAAATACTAACAAAGAAAAAACAAAATGCCATTGTAACAGCTATCTTCACCAGATATACCCACATATGATATAATTTTTCTTTTAGTGTTTCACTCTTTTTCAACAGGTTTTTAGAACCTGCCTGATTTAACTGCAACTCCTGATAAAATGTCATATAAATCCTCCCATCTTCTAATTTATCTTAAAACTATATAATCTCATCTTTCTGCTTTGGCAGCTCTATAACAAATCTGCATCCACCATATTCACGGTTTTCTGCTTTGATTGTTCCTCCGGCACTATCTACAATCCGTTTTACAAGTGCAAGACCTAGGCCATTTCCTTCTGCTTTATGAGATCCATCTACCTGATAGAACTTGTCAAATATTCTGGATTTTACATCATCCTCTATTCCTGGTCCTTCATCTTCCAGAATGAACTTAACAGAATCCTGTTCTTGTTTCAGAAACATCGTAATTGTCCCCTTTGAAGGGCTGAACTTAATCGCATTATCCAAAAGATTTATCCAGATATGCATAAAAAGTCCTTCATTCCCAGTATATTTAACTTCCTCCAATTCTACCTGAAAACCAATTTCTTTTTCTGTCCATTTTGTTTCCAATGAAAGAAATGCCTGGCGGATCTGTTCATCCAGACGATATTCTGTTTTTTTCATTGGTATATTCTGATTCTCTAACTTGGATAACAGCAAAATATTACCAACCAATCCGGAAAGTCTTTGGGTGTTAAATAAGATTTTTTCTACATATTCCTCTTGATCCGGAGACAGTTCTTCTCCCTGAAGCAGCATTGTATATCCTTCAATGGCATTAATCGGGGTCTTAAACTCATGAGAAACATCAGATACAAAATCCATCTGCAGCACCTCTGTTGCACGAAGTTCTTTTGTCATAACGTTAAAACTTTGATAAGATTCTCCAACTTCTGCTATACGGCTGTTCGTTTCCAAATGCTGTTCAAAATCTCCCTGAGAAACTTCCTTCATTGCTTTACTAAGTCTGGTAATTGGTTCCAGTAACTTTGCATTAATAAAGGAAGTGATCAGCCCTGCAATCAATGTATTGAAAATCAAAAGCCAGCCAAGCACAGGTATGCTGCCCGGCAGATTAAAAAAATGATTCAAAAAAGCAAATAATAAAGCAGATATGACTGTTGAAAATACAAGTGCCAGCCAGATTGCACCAGTCAGACAGGATCGGATCCGCAATCCTTTTTCTTTCTTTTGTTCCATTATTTTTTCACCACCTTGTATCCAATTCCACGCATTGTTACGATTTCAAAATCAGGGTTATCTTTAAAACGCTCTCTGATTCTTCCTATATGTACCTCTATCGTATGTGGGTCTGCCTCCGTCTCGTATCCCCATACTTCATCCATCAACTGTTGTTTTGTAAATGTTCTGCCTGGCGAAGCTGCAAGCTTATATAAAAGCAGGAATTCTTTTTTAGGCAAAACAAGACTTTCCTTATCAGTTGTAACCGTCATTGCATCATAATCAAACTCTGTTGAACCGATCACAATTTTGTGTTCATTCAGTATCTGTGCACGGCGAAGCAGTGCTCCGACTCTTAAAACCATTTCATTCACATTTACCGGTTTTACCATATAATCGTCACTTCCCGAAAGAAATCCCTGGCGCATATCATCAAAGGAACCTTTCGCAGTGATCATAAGCACTGGTATCTGATATCCTGCTGAACGAAGTTCTGACACCAGTTCATAGCCATCCATAACCGGCATCATAATATCAGAAATGATCAGATCAATATATTCCTTATCCAATACTTCTAATGCCTGTGCTCCATCCGATGCACTTTTGACTTGATATCCATTCTTCTCAAGCACTTTTTGGAATAGCTGGCTTAATTCTTTATCATCTTCTACAATCAATATTTGAAACACGTTTTCCTTCCTCCTTATTAAAACAGATACCTTGCCCATCCAAGCAGATGCTGTACCAAAAATATTTTTCTCTGACGTTTCTTTGTTAATTCGATTGGCTCTACATGATATGGATCACGATAGGTTCCATCTTCCAATACCTGGCGGGACACTCTTTCATATTCCATCATGCCCTCTTCCAACTGTTTATTAATATCTTTACTGCGAATTACAAGCATCAGTTCCGTATCCAGATATGCACTTCTCATGTCCATATTAAAGGAACCGATTACAGACAGATCATCGTCAATCAGAATACTTTTTCCGTGGTATGAATAACCGCCTTCATATTCCCAGATATTAATTCCTGTACTTAAGATTCTATTTCTGTTTTTCGCATAATCGGCAGCCCCAAATGGATTCCCATTATTCGCAACTGAATTTGTCATGATAGAAAAATCTGAAACGTTCTCTGCAATCTCCTCCCATGTATTATACATCATATCATTACAGATAATATATGGCGTGTGGATCTTCACACGATTTTTTGCATTTTTCATCAATTCTCCCAACTGATACCACACTACTGGTTCTTTGGAACCTGTGTGAATAGGATTTGACACTAATGCAATCTTTTCTGTCTCAAAAGTTTCGTCCGTGTAATCGGTATCGCAGATTCTTTCCTTATTCTCTTCAAAATATTTCTGATAGCCGTTCTGCAGCTCTAAAACTGCGTTCTTTACAGATTTTCTATTTGCCAGTTTTTTATTGTCATGAAAATAATCACTGTCTTCTTGTTCCCATATCGTTTCAAAATACTCTAACAACTGGTTAACTGAATTTTCTTTCTCAGGTTCATCGCAAACCACTAACACGTCTCTGTCATAGTTCTTATGTCCCGGAAAATCACCCAGGAAATAATTGTATGTATTTCTTCCCCCAAGAATATATCTCTTTCCATCTGCAATCAAATATTTATCATGCATTCTACCCATCATTTTCCACGGTTTCAACGGATTGGCCTTATTATACAGTTTAATTTCAACATTCTCATGGGAAGATAATCCATAGAAATACGGATTTCCTTCCATATCAATCCAGCTCTCCATTCCATCTACTAACAGACGAATATGTACACCTCTGTCTGCCGCATCATGCAGTGCTCCTAAGATCAATTTTCCACTTTCATCGGATTGAAATGCAAAAGTAGAAAGAATAATTTCCTTTTTTGCATTCTTGATCAAACGCACTCTTTGTAAAAGCGCTTCTGGATTCTTTTCTATGATTACTGCCCGTTCTGTATTTTCACTGCATTCGTTCCATGACCCATTTTTTGTTTCTTTTTTGGTTGTATTGGACACTTCCGGCTGCTTTTTATATGCAACGCAGATTCCGAGCAATTCATAAAAAGCCACACATAAAAAAATTGCCAGTATAACAAGAAGGATTTTACATATTTTATGCTTTTTCATTGTACATCACCTGATTCCTTTTTATTTCATACTTATACAATACAAAGTCAATCTCAATTTAACCTCAACAAGGTTTGTTTTTTTCATCCATGCAAAATCTTCTTTGTACAACAGACTGTTAGATATAGCAAAAACGGCCTTTCAAAAACAGTTAACTTCTAAATCAACTGTTTTTTGAAAGGTCGTTTCATCAGATTCTTATAGCAATCCAGCAAATAATCTCATAAATAATTGTCCCAGTCGCAAATATGCACTTCGTCCGGTTTGATATTGGTCTGTCACATC
>ENA-OQDM01000385-OQDM01000385.1-human-gut-metagenome-genome-assembly--contig:-NODE-385-length-26707-cov-2.232844_pt1 | contig 26707 bp, 26 predicted proteins | sample MGYA00242772_ERZ504605 | MGnify/ENA primary metagenome ERZ504605 (study PRJEB26092, sample SAMD00036348) | human gut metagenome | host: Homo sapiens | study: EMG produced TPA metagenomics assembly of... | reverse complement strand
ATTTTTAAGTTAGTTTTATACATTTTTTTGCATATGGTGTTGAAAAATGACGATTCCTGTGATACAATCTTGAAGATTTAGGATAAAATAAGAGAACAAAGAAAGGGAGATTGTATGAAAGCATTTCTGATATTGGAAGATGGCCATGTATTTACAGGAACTAGCATTGGTTCTGCAAGGGAAGTCATCAGTGAAATTGTCTTTAACACTTCCATGACCGGTTATCTGGAAGTAATGACAGATCCTTCTTACGCAGGACAGGCGGTGTGTATGACATATCCGCTGATCGGAAACTACGGAATCTGTTATGATGACCAGGAATCAAGGAAGCCGTGGATTGACGGATTTATTGTACGCGAATTATCACGAGTTCCCAGCAACTTCAGAAGCGTAGACACCATTCAGCATTTTCTGAGCAAAAACGACATTCCGGGAATCGCAGGAATTGATACCAGAGCACTGACTAAGATCCTTCGTGAGAAGGGAACCATGAACGGAATGATCACAGTTGATGAGAACTATGACCTGGATACAATCATCCCCAGATTAAAAGCATATACAACAGGAAAAGTGGTAGAGAAGGTTTCCTGCCGCGAAAAGGAAGTGCTTAAGGGGAACGGACCGAAGGTTGCCCTTCTTGATCTGGGCGCCAAGAAAAACATTGCACGCTCACTGAATGAGAGAGGATGCCAGGTTACTATTTACCCGGCTCTGACATCTGCAGAAGAGATCCTTGGAGACAATCCGGACGGCATCATGCTCAGCAACGGACCTGGAGATCCGAAGGAATGTACTTCTATTATTAAAGAGATCAAAAAACTTTACGACTCTGATGTACCGATCTTTGCCATCTGTCTTGGACATCAGCTTATGGCTCTTGCAACAGGCGGAGACACCCATAAGATGAAATACGGTCACAGAGGCGGAAATCATCCGGTTAAAGACCTTGAGACAGGAAGAGTATATATTTCCTCCCAGAACCATGGCTACGTTGTAGACGCAGAGGGACTTGAGGAGAAAAATATCGCACATCCTGCATTTGTAAACGTCAACGACGGAACAAACGAGGGTATGGCATATAACGGAAAGAACATCTTTACTGTACAGTTCCATCCGGAAGCATGCCCTGGACCACAGGATTCCAGTTACCTTTTTGACAGATTCATGAAGATGATGGGAGGAGAGAAATAATGCCAAGGAATAAGGACATAAAAAAAGTACTTGTAATCGGCTCAGGCCCGATCATAATCGGCCAGGCAGCAGAGTTTGACTATGCAGGAACCCAGGCATGCCGCTCCCTGAAGGAAGAGGGCATGGAGGTTGTACTTTTAAACTCCAATCCTGCTACCATCATGACAGATAAAGACATCGCAGACAGAGTTTACATCGAGCCTCTGACTGTTGAAGTCGTAGAGCAGCTGATCCTCAAAGAGAAACCGGACAGTGTACTTCCTACACTGGGCGGACAGGCAGGTCTGAACCTTGCCATGGAGCTTGAGGAAAAGGGCTTCCTGAAAGAGCACAATGTACGTCTCATCGGTACCACAGCAGCTACGATCCGTAAAGCTGAGGACCGTCAGGAATTTAAGGATACAATGGAAAAGATCGGCGAGCCGGTTGCAGCATCCAAGGTCGTAACAACTGTAGAAGACGGTGTTGCGTTTACTCAGACTATCGGTTATCCGGTTGTTCTCCGTCCTGCATATACACTTGGCGGAAGCGGCGGCGGTATCGCGCATAATGAGCCGGAGCTTCGTGAGATCCTTGAGAATGGTCTCCGTCTTTCCCGTGTAGGCGAGGTTCTTGTAGAGAGATGTATCGCCGGATGGAAAGAGATCGAGTACGAGGTAATGCGAGACAGCGCAGGAAACTGCATCACAGTCTGCAACATGGAGAACATTGACCCGGTTGGTGTCCATACCGGTGACTCCATCGTAGTTGCTCCTTCCCAGACCTTAGGAGATAAAGAGTACCAGATGCTCCGTACATCTGCTCTTAACATTATTACAGAGCTTGGCATCACAGGTGGATGTAACGTACAGTACGCTCTTCATCCGGAGAGCTTTGAGTACTGCGTTATCGAGGTTAACCCTCGTGTAAGCCGTTCCTCCGCACTTGCAAGTAAGGCTACCGGTTATCCGATCGCCAAGGTTGCAGCCAAGATCGCACTGGGCTACACACTGGATGAGATCCCGAACGCCATCACAGGCAAAACATACGCAAGCTTCGAGCCGATGCTGGATTACTGTGTTGTTAAGATCCCGCGTCTGCCATTTGACAAATTCATCACAGCAAAACGTACACTGACTACACAGATGAAGGCTACCGGTGAGGTTATGAGTATCTGCCATAACTTCGAGGGCGCTTTAATGAAGGCTATCCGTTCCCTGGAGCAGCATGTAGACAGTCTGATGTCCTATGATTTCTCACATCTTTCTGATGAAGAACTGATGGACGAGCTGAACATTGTGGATGACCGCCGTATCTGGAAGATCGCAGAAGCCCTGAGACGAAATGTTTCCCAGGAGAAGCTTCATGATATCACAAAGATCGACATCTGGTTCATCGATAAGCTGGCTATCCTTGTTGAGATGGAGCAGGCTCTGAAAACTCAGAAGCTGGACAAAGACCTTCTTCTGGAAGCAAAACGTCTGGAGTTCCCGGACTACATCATCGCAGACCTGACAGGAAAGACAGAAGCTGAGATCAAAGACCTGCGTAAAGAGTACGGCATCCGTGCAGCATACAAGATGGTTGATACCTGTGCAGCAGAGTTTGCGGCAGCGACACCATATTACTATTCTGTATACGGCGATGACCAGACAGAGAACGAAGCAATCGAGACAAAAGATAAGAAAAAGATCCTGGTACTTGGTTCCGGCCCGATCCGTATCGGACAGGGTATCGAGTTCGACTTCTGCTCTGTACATTGTACATGGGCATTTGCGAAAGAGGGATATGAGACCATCATCATCAACAACAACCCGGAGACAGTAAGTACAGACTTTGATATTGCAGATAAGCTGTATTTTGAGCCGCTGACACCGGAAGATGTTGAGAATGTTGTAAATATCGAGAAACCGGACGGAGCTGTTGTTCAGTTCGGTGGACAGACAGCCATCAAGCTTACAGAGGCACTGATCAAGATGGGCGTTAAGATCCTTGGAACATCTGCTGAGAACGTAGATGCAGCAGAGGACAGAGAGCTCTTTGATGCCATTCTTGAGAAATGTGAGATCCCGAGACCGAAGGGACACACTGTATTCACAGCAGAAGAGGCGAAAAAAGCTGCCAACGAGCTGGGATATCCGGTACTTGTCCGCCCGTCCTACGTACTTGGAGGACAGGGAATGCGTATCGCTGTCAGCGATGAGGATGTGGAAGAGTATATCGGAATCATCAACCAGATCGCACAGGAGCATCCGATCCTTGTTGATAAATACCTCATGGGTAAAGAAATCGAGGTCGATGCGGTATGCGACGGTGAGGACATCTTGATCCCTGGAATCATGGAGCACATCGAGCGTGCAGGTATCCATTCCGGAGACAGTATTTCCGTATATCCGGCACAGACCATCAGCCAGAAAGCAAAAGATACCATCGCCGAGTACACACGCCGTCTTGCACAGGCACTTCATGTAATCGGTATGATCAATATTCAGTTCATCGTTGTAGGCGAGGATGTATATGTCATCGAGGTTAACCCGCGTTCCAGCCGTACAGTACCGTACATCAGCAAGGTAACAGGAATCCCGATCGTTCCGCTTGCAACAAGAGTTATCCTTGGACATAAGATCAAAGAGCTTGGTTACACACCGGGACTTCAGAAAGAAGCAGAGTACTTCGCAATCAAGATGCCGGTATTCTCCTTCGAGAAGATCAGAGGCGCAGATATCAGCCTTGGACCGGAGATGAAATCCACAGGTGAGTGCCTTGGTATTGCTAAGACCTTCAACGAGGCTCTTTACAAAGCATTCATCGGGGCAGGAATCCGTCTTCCGAAACACAAACAGATGATCATCACTGTTAAGGATGAGGATAAGAAGGACATCATCCCGATCGCAAAACGCTTCGAGGCTCAGGGATACCGTATCTTCGCAACAAGAGGTACAGCAAATGTCCTGACTGAGAACGGAATCAAGGTAACACGCACCAATAAACTGGAGCAGCCGTCTCCGAACCTGATGGACCTGATCCTTGGCCACAAGATCGATGTTGTCATCGATACACCGCCACAGGGTGTTGAGCATCAGAAAGATGGTTTCGTCATCCGTCGTAATGCCATTGAGACAGGTGTTAACGTACTTACAAGCCTTGATACTGCAGAGGCTCTGGTTACAAGTCTTGAGAATACAGACCTGAACAACCTGACTCTGGTAGATATCGCCACCATCGACAATCGATAAAAAATTGTAAATTTTGTGAAATAAAAAATTAAAAGTTTACGAATTGTCAAATATGTAATATACTGATAAGGACGGGGCCGTCGTTCACATACCGGCCCTGTCCTTATCTTGCTTTTGGAAAGGAGTTAACATGATTTTTATAGAATTACTGAGGTTATCCTTCTCGGTATTGTGGAGGGAATCACCGAGTGGCTTCCGATCAGCAGTACCGGACATATGATCCTTGTGGATGAGTTCATCAAGCTGAATGTATCCGAGGCATTTATGGAATTTTTCCTGGTGGTGATCCAGCTTGGCGCGATCCTGGCAGTTGTTGTACTGTACTGGAACAAGCTGTGGCCTTTTTACATAAGAAAAATCCCGAAGAAAACACAGATGGCACTGCGTAAACAGCCGGCAGTACCCAGAACTGTCCTTACTTTTGTAGAAAAATACTGTGATAAGGATAAGTGGATCCTCTGGTTTAAGATCCTGGTAGCATGTCTGCCGACGATCATCATCGCTCTTCCTTTTAATGACATTATTGAAAAGAAATTTTACAACTATGTGGTCGTTGCCATCATGCTGATCGTTTATGGTGTGCTTTTTATCGTTATCGAGAACTACAACAAACGCCGCAGACCAACCTGCACCAGACTGGATGAGCTTTCCTTTAAGACAGCGCTGATCATCGGCTGCTTCCAGGTGCTTTCCGTGATTCCGGGAACATCCCGTTCCGGATCTACCATTATCGGAGGAATCCTTGCAGGAACATCCCGTACAGTTGCAGCAGAATTTACCTTTTTCCTGGCAATTCCGGTTATGTTCGGAGCAAGTCTTCTGAAACTGGTCAAATTCGGTTTTGCCTTCAGCTCTACAGAGCTGATCATCCTGATCGTAGGTGTTGTGGTATCCTTTGTGGTATCTATTCTTGCCATCAAATTCCTGATGGGATATATCAAGAAACACGATTTTAAAGTATTCGGCTGGTACAGGATCATCCTTGGTATCCTGGTACTCGGATACTTCGTTGGAAAAACATTTTTAGCATAAAACTGCAATCTGGAGGTAATCATTATGAAATATAAGAAGCTTTTGATCGTACTGACAGCAGTGACGGCGCTTGGTATTGCCGGCTGTGGAAAATCATCAAAGGAAACAGCAGAGGTGACACCAACACCGGTTCCTACAGCCGCACCTACGGCTGCACCGGCTACATCCACACCGCTTCCCACATCTACACCTGCACCGAAGCTGATCGGTGTAAAGACCAGTACTGCAAAATTTGTTTATCTTACCAACAGCACGAAGGGAGAGATCCGTGAGATCTATCTCCGCGCGGCAGGAGGGGAAGAATGGGGCAAAAGTCTTGTTCCTGCAGAAGCTACCATCAAAGATGCGGAGCAGGTGCAGATGTATTACACCCCGGATTCTGCAAGAGATGCCATCTATGATATGAAGATCGTAGACGGAGACGGAAATGCCTATGAGATTTACAGTGTACAGCTGAGCGATATGGAAAAGGCAAAACTGATGATCGATAACGGAGAAGCATACCTGACCTATACAAGCCTCAGTGACAAGAGTGAGAAGAGCACTATTGGCAATGTGGAAACGGATAACAGTGAGGCGGACAGCAGTGATTCCGCAGACAGCACAGATGCTTCAGATCTGACAGATAGTTCTTCCGGTATCACGGATACTTCTTCCGACAACAGCGATGGAAGCTATGACAACAGTGATGATGGAAGCTATGATAACAGTGATGACGGAAGCTATGACAACAGCGATGACGGAAGCTACGACAACAGCAGTGATGATGGAAACTATGACAGCAGTGATGATAGCGGCGACTATGTAGATGACAGCGGCAACAGCGGAAGCGGTGACGATTCTCTTGATAACAGTACAGATACAGATGACAGCGGAGACGGAGAGATTGTCTGGGATGATAACGGAGACTGGTCAGAGGAATAAACCGGGATCCTGTAAACAGAGGGAAACATGGAACAGACATTTCTTGAAAAACTGAAACGAGTAAAACCTGGGGATCTGCTTCACATCATCAAGTTTATCCTGGCATTTCCCATTGCGATGGTCTACAGACTTTTTCGCAGGGATCTCTGGCTTCTCTGTGATACAGAGAATGAATGCCGGGATAACGGATTCTGGCTGTACAAATATCTGAGAGAAAATACCAGTGAGGATGCAGTGTACGCCATCAATAGAAAATCTCCGGATTATGCCCGGGTAAAAGATCTGGGACCTGTGATCCAGTATGGAAGCTTCCGCCACTGGATCTACTATCTGGCTGCATCAAAAAATATCAGCTCCCAGAAAATGGGAAAACCAAACGCAGCCATCTGCTATGTGCTGGAGGTTTACGGAATCCTACGGAACAAGCGGGCGTTCCTGCAGCATGGGATCATTACGGCAGATCTTAGTTTTCTGTATTATCCCCATACAAAAATGAGCCTTTTTGTTACCAGTACCTATGATGAGTGGAAATATGTCAATGACCGGTACGGATATCCGGAAGGCTATGTGCAGGAGCTGGGACTGTGTCGTTTTGACCAGCTTCATGATATGAAGGTAAAAAAGAACCAGATCCTGATCATGCCGACCTGGCGTATGTATATCCGCAATGAGATCTCAGCCTCTGATCACGAGCTGGAAGCACAGAAATTCATGGAAACCGATTATTACCGGTACTGGGATGCACTTCTCAAGGATGAGAGACTGATCCGCTATATTGAGGAGAACGATCTTCAGATCATCTTTTATCCGCACAGGGAAATGCATCGGTTTCTGAAATATTTTCATGTGGATCATCCGAAGATCACAGTGGCGTCCTGGCCTGAGTACGATGTGCAGACACTCCTTAAAGAGTCCGCAGTGCTGGTGACTGATTTTTCCAGTGTGGCCATGGACTTTGCCTACATGAAAAAGCCACTGGTCTACTACCAGTTTGACAATGAAAAATTCCGGCAAAGTCATCATCAGATCGGGTATTTTGATTTCCGGAAAGATGGCTTCGGTCCGGTATGTGTAACGGAACAGGAAGTAACGGACTGGCTGATCCGCCTGCATAAGCAGGGATTTGCCAATGAAGAGATCTATCTGGAAAGACACGGAAAATATTTTGATCTGTGGGATACAAAGAACTGTGAAAGAAATTACAAAGCGATCAAAGAAATGTAACAGGTGGTGAAAAATTGCAGCAGTTAATGGAAGCTCCGGCGGAGATCAAGGTAAAAACCAGGAAATTTTCGCTGACAAAAGGAACCATAAAGATCAGTTTTGAGCTGGAAGGATCCAGAGGAAGGATCCGTTCCCTGAAGCTGAAACAGCGAAATGCAGTGCTGGATACAAGTTTTCCTTTTGAAATGCAGACAGCAAAAAAAGGAAATACGATCGTGTATCATGCACAGATCAATGTAGATCAGTATCCGATGGAAACCGCATTCTGGGATGTGGTGGCATCTGTGGATAAAGAAGGAAAAGGAAATTATGAGGATGCGATCCTGGGAGGCTTAAGTTCAAAACTTAAACTTAAGCTGATCCTTTTTCCAAGATGGACCAGAACCGGGGATGGGCATATGGTTTATCCCTTTGTCAACGGAGCAAGGCAGTTTACCATTCAATACCGGAAATATGATCCGAAATATGACAGCTATGCATTTATAGCAAAAGAATTTCTTGCATTATTCTGCTATTTTATCCTGAAACCTTACTGGGATCATAAGAAATTATGGCTGATCTGCGAGAAATACTGTACAATGGCACAGGACAACGGCCTCTATTTTTTCCGGTACTGTATGGAGCATGCACCGGAGAAGGACAGAAGTCGGATTTTTTATGTAATAGATAAAAAATGTCCGGATTATCAGGCTGTAAAAGAGTATGATGCCAATGTGATCCAGTTCATGTCATTTAAGTACATGATCTATCTCAGCGCTGCACGGTATCTGATATCTACCGATGCGATCCGGCATTTTTATATCTGGGATTCGCCCAACAGCATCTACAAGGTTCTGTATCAGGCACGGAAGAACATCGTATTTCTCCAGCATGGAGTGATGGGCTTCAAGCAATGCCACAGGACCTTTCATAAAGGCGGAGGTAATCAGATGGCACTGTTTGTGGTGTCTTCGGGTTATGAACAGAAGATCATCCATGATTATTTCGGATACGATAATGAAGAGATCATCATCACCGGACTGGCCAGATGGGATGTGCTGGAGGACAAGTCGGATCCGGCTCATAAAGAGATCCTGCTGATGCCTACATGGAGAAGCTGGCTGGAGGATATCAGCGAGGAGCAGTTTAAAAAAAAGTGAATACTATCAGCGTTATAAAGCATTTCTGCAGGATGAGAGGCTTAAGACTCTTCTGGAAAAGGAGGATATCACGCTGAACTTTTATATCCATCCGAAATTCAGGGAACATATCCGGAGCTTTCAGGTGGAAGACAGGCATATCCGGCTGATCCCATTTGGGACTATGCCGCTGAATCAGCTTCTGATGAGCTGTCATATGCTGATCACCGATTATTCTTCTGTTTCCTGGGATGTCTACTATCAGGAAAAACCGGTGATATTTTATCCCTTTGATCTGGAAACCTATGAGAAAGTCCAGGGAAGCTATATGGACTACAAAAAAGATGTTTTCGGAGATCTGGCATGGGATCAGAACCAGCTGGTAGATCTTATCGGAGAATATGTGAGGAACGGATTCCGCGAAAAACCGGAATTTTCAGGAAGAAGAGATGAGCTTCTTCCCTACAGGGACAATGACAACAGCAAACGAATCTATGAATATATAGCCAATGCTCAAATACCGGACAAGCTGAAAAGAAGGCTGAAAGAGAAAAAATTTTAATGTAAGGATACAAAAGGAGCAATATGAACAGGGAGTATGAATTTTCAGTAGTTGTTTTTGCAAAAGATACCGCAAAGCTTTACAGAACCTTTAAAAATGTACGTGAGGTCACACCGGAAGGAACGGTACAGATCCTTGCAGTACGCATTGCAGGAGATATGGATATTCCTGATGAACGGGACATGCGGGAGCTGGAGGAAGCCGGAGAAAAGGAGAAAGAGCTCAAGGACGAAGAGCTGGATAAGATCTACGGAGAGTTCAATCCGGAGGATCCTCGTTTCCGGGAGATGCTGGATGACCGGGATCTTTTATATATTGACGGACTGGAATGCGGGGATCTTGTGGCGGAGCTGAAGGATAAGATAGCCGGAAGCTATGTTGTTTTTGCAAAAGCCGGAATCTGTTTTTCCCCAAAATCCAGTGCAGAGGTCAGACGCTGCTTTGAGGAAGACAACAGAGATGTTGTCATAACAAAGATCCGTGGAAAGGAAATATCCATGTGCGGGAGCATAATAACTACTGTGACCGTTTCACCGAAAAAACAACGCTGGATAACAATGTATATCTTCTGCATCAGCTGTATACCGCTTACACATTTGCCGCAGATCAGGTGAAATGGGTATCCGAGATCCGTCCGGAGATCTGGTATCTGGATGTGATGACTATGGTATATCAGTCCGTTGTAAGCTGCCGGAGTCTGGGAGTGACTTCAGGGGAAGATATCTATGTGCAGATCCTTGCGGACCATCTCATGGTGGAGGACTGGAAGAATATGCTGCAGGATCCGGACCAGATGGAGGTATTTTATCAGGAATTTTTCCGAAAGATCGCAGACTGCAGAATAAAAGAAAATCCTGTTCATGAAAAAAATGCAGATTATGTGCTGCTGTATTACAGCGCAAAAATAGCGGATATCATATTTGATAACGAGAAGCTTGATGAAGAGAAAAAGTGCAGATATGAGGAAGGCATCGAAAGCTTCCTGAAGCAGATGGAGTTTCCGGAGATCGTGATGTCCAATCAGCATATCAGCAGGGCAAACAAAGTGTATCTTCTCCGGAAATATTATCCGGATATATGCAAAAAATTTCCGGATCAGGCAGACACGATCCTGAATCCCATATATGACAATCTCCGTGTCAAGATATTCCAGCCGGAAAAAGACCAGCTGCACTGTGAATTTTCCATTGTGGAGCCTGTGAGCAGGACAAACCGTGTATATATGATGACTGGTGGCAACACCTATGAAGCCAGATGGAAATATACACTGGAAAGAACCGGCTGGTGCAGAGAAGAAAGTGCCGTTGAGAAGCTGTATATCGTGGACATTCCGCTTTCCGAGATCCGGGAGTTTATCAGCTGGGGCACAGGCACAGATGGACATATAAACAAAATGTACAATATTTCCTACGGAAAATATGTGCCATTTACAAAGAAGCTGCCGCTTTTCCTGCATATAGAGGATAAGCTTCTGTATCTTAACGAAAAAGTACGGATGATCCGTGGAGAGGATCAGGAAGATGCAAAGGTTCTGGGCCATCAGTATGAAGTAACGGTAGAGCCATACAGTCAGAGCAGGGAGAAACAGCTGAAGAAAAAACGCACCAAAGCAATATTTTCTCAGGGAAAGGCCGGAAAAAAGGCAGTTCTCGTGCGTAAGCTCTACGAGATGCAGAAGGCGAAGCAGAAAAAGCAGATCTGGCTGATCTCCGATCGTACAACACGCGGAGATGATAACGGCGAAGTGATGTTCCGCTATCTCTGCGCCAATCCGGACCCTACGGTGGAGCCGTACTTTGTAGTCAACAAGGATACACAGGATTATGTGGAAATGAAGAAGCTTGGAAAGGTTGTGGAGCCTTTCTCCTGGAAGCATAAGCTTCTGTTCCTGCTGAATGAATTTTCACTGTCCTCCCAGGCTAACAAACCGGTGATCAATCCTTTTGGAAAGCTGGAGTATCTGTACCGCGATATCATCTATGACAAAAAGCTGGTATTTTTACAGCATGGTGTGACCAAAGACAACCAGTCCAAGTGGCTGAACAAATACAACCGTAATCTTTTCGGATTTATCGTCAGCACAAAGCCGGAATATGATTCTGCCTTTACCTATGACTATTTTTATCCGGAAAAAATATCTGGCTTACGGGAATGCCGCGTTATGACCGTCTGGTCCATGATGAGCGTAAGTATGTGACGGTGATGCCTACCTGGCGCAAAAGCCTTTCCTCAGGAACCGATGCCAGAGGGGTATGGCAGCTTGGAAAAGAATTTCAGGAAAGCGAATATTTCCATTTTTATGATGATCTTCTCAACAACGAAAGACTTCTGGGAGCGGCAGAGAAGTACGGATATACCATCTGCTTCATGCCTCACCCAAATACCATTGACGGTCTGCATATGTTCCGTCATGATCCACGGGTAAAATTTATGGATTCGTCTTATTCCTACAAGGACATTTTTGCCCAGACAGATCTGATGATCACGGACTATTCTTCGGTTGCCTTTGATTTTGCATATTTGAGAAAACCCATCGTATACTCCCAGTTTGACAGAGACAGCTTTTTCAGTGGCGCGCATTCCTACACAGAGGGATACTTTGACTATGAGAGAGATGGCTTCGGAGAGGTGGAGCATACACTGGACGGAACTGTGGACCGGATCATCGAATATATGGCAGACGGCTGTCAGATGAAAGAGGAATATCGGAAACGAATGGATGAGACCTTTGCATTTAATGACCGTAACTGTTCCAAACGAGTTTATGAGAGGATCATCGAGAATCGGTAATATGGAGGTTGGATTTTGGAAGGAAAGCAGGCAATAAAGTTTGATAAATATAATTCTCAGGCGATGAAGGGCATTGCCATTGTTATAATGCTGTTCCATCATATGTATCTGAGTCAAGACAGATTTGAGGGGCTGAATGTTGTTTTCACTCCGTTTTCAGCAGATCGGATCATGTATCTGTGCAGAACATTTAAGATCTGTGTACCGATCTATGCATTTATTTCCGGATACGGACTGTATCTCAGTTACAGAAAAAATAATTCTACACCTGGCAAGTGGACAGCCAAAAGACTGATAAAAACAATGGGAGGGTTCTGGATTATATGGGGGGCTTTCTGTTGTGAGCTCACAGCTTTATAACGCTATGCCGTGGCCAGATATTTCGGAAACGGAAATATTGCCAAAGGTGTTAGCGCAATGGTGCTGGATTTTTTTGGTCTGGCGAAACTTTTCGGAACTTCGACTCTGAACGGAACCTGGTGGTATATGAGTGCGGCGATCATTTTTATCATCTGCGTGCCGCTGTTTATGATAAAGGAAGAATATTTGGTATTTATTCTTGTGGCTGTTGTGGCATTTCCACGGACAATTTCCCTGGAGGTTATGGGAATTACGGGTATTTATGCATTTTTACCGGTATTTCTCATGGGAATGTGTGTAGCCAAGTATGATCTGTTTAACCGATGGTTTAAGATATGGAATGCTGGAATGAAGCATGTTTTCAAATTTCTTCTGGAGCTTCTTGCGGTGTTTATTTTGTATAAAGCGTACAGAACTTTGCCGCTGACGGTATACAGTGAGATCCACTGGGGTGTGTATCCAATTGTATTTATGGCATTTTGCTGCGAATTTATTAATGTCATTCCGGGAGTGCGACAGATTTTATTGTTCCTCGGAAAACATTCCATGAATATATTTCTGATACATACATTTATAAGAAAATCTTCTTTTGTGTATGTGAGTGGATATTTTCTGACCAATACACTGACGCTTCTGCTGGCTTCACTGGCAGTGTCCATAGCGCTGGAATGGCTGAAAAAGGTAAGCGGATACAACCGCCTGATCCAGAACATCTGCATGAAAATAGGATAATATAAAGATAAAGGAGAAAGACCTGCCATCGTCTGTGGCAGGTCTTGTTAAAGTATGAAAGCAAAAAAAACAGTTTGTATATATTGGTTGATATTAGTAGTGGTTTTTGGATGTATTATTGGTGCCAGAAGTACAGAGATAAAGGTCGAGGCTGCTGAAAGAACGGTACGATTTTGGGATAACAGTGGAAATTATCTTCAGAAATCTGGCGGGAACTGGTATTTGAAAGATTCTAAGAAGCGAAAACTTACCGGATTACGTTATTTGTCAATCCCAAAGACAGAGTTTTTAAAAAACAGGATTTTATATGTTTGATAAAAACGGAAAACTTTTTGAGAAAGCAATCCGTTTATTATTTCGATAAAAAGACAGTTTCTGGTGTCCGCTTTGATAAATACCACATCACAGACTCCAATGGAAGAATTTCAAAGGGAGAGCGTGGCTTTGTAAACGTAGCTGAACAGAAGGTACGGGGCAAAAAAATTATCGCAGGCATTTATTATGTGGAAGCGTACGGAAAACTGGCTGATCGTGGAACAGTACGCTATATAAGACAGAGAAGATTCGGTGGGCGTGATTTTAAAGGCGGTTATTATTATTTCTATGGAACCGGAAGAATCTGCATGCGTCCGTCTTTTCATAAAGTGAACAAAACAGTTCAGGGAAAGAAGTTTAACGGAATTTATTATTTTGGCAATGATAACGGAAGAATGGTACAGAAGGCAGGGTGGGTAACCTGTGAGGGCCAGCAATATTATGTAGACCAAAATGGAAAAATGCTGGTGAACCGGTGGAAAGATGGTTATTACCTGAAATCGAACGGAACCATTGCGAAAAATATGAAAACACCGGATGGTCAGTATGTGGACTGGCAGGGAAGAAAAAGTACAAGATCAGAGTATGCTTTAAGTGCATTTAAATCGGAATTGGAGAGCTTTGTTTCTGCCTACGGTGGAAACTGGTCTGTTTATATAAAAGATCTGAAAACAGGAAATGTTGTAAACATAAATGATCGGGAAATGTATCCGGCAAGTACGATCAAGGCATTTGTGATGGCGTCGGTCTATGATCAGATCCGTCAGGGAAAAATGCAATACAGCTCCGGTGTGTACAGCTTGCTGTGGGATATGATCACTGTCAGTGATAATGAATGTTATAATGAACTGGTAAGGCGTCAGGGAGGCGGAAGCTTTGTAGGAGGAACGGCTGTAGTGAACCAGTATCTTCGAAAGAACGGTTACAAAAATACCGGTTGTCACAGTTCCCTGCATCCATCTTCTTCTGCCTGGAGCAGTGATGGCTGGCGTAACACGGCATCTGCAAAAGATTGTGGGAGACTCTTAGAAAAAATCTATCGAGGTCAGTGTGTTTCTCAACAGTATTCCAGAGAAATGCTAAATCTTTTACTGCATCAGACGAAACGATACAAAATTCCATCAGGTCTTCCGACCGGTATAGTATGCGCGAACAAAACTGGTGAGACAAGCTCAGTTCAGCATGATATGGCAATCGTCTATGGAAAGAAAACAAATTATGTATTATGTATATTTTCAGAAGGCGCTTCCGAAGATAATTTACTGTACGGAATCCGTTCGATTTCTTCAAGAGTATATCAATATTTGAATAAATAAAGATCAGTCAGCAGTCATAGGATCAAGAAACTTCCTTAATTGGGCAAAAATAAGGAGTGATCATTGACGTGCTGGCTGATTTTGTATTATCAAAGAAATGGTTGCGGAAGAATTTTTTACATAAGCGTTTTTCTTAGCCCTAAATATGCCGGATATTTCCGGTGTCAGTAGTATCGTATCCGGTTTGAAGAGCTAAAAACCGGCGGAAAGGTTCGGATGCAATGGTTTCCGCTACGGCCTGAAAGCCGGGGGTGCTCAGATTTTTGGTCTGCATAACCAGGAAGAGTGATTCCTGGCAAACAGGAAGAAAATCCAGCTCTGGAAAGCTTCTCGCTACACAGGCCTCGCCAAGAGCTATGTCTGCCTGTCCGCCAGCCACTGCAGCAGCCGTGGAGTGATCGGTAACAAGCTCATTTCGATATCCGGATATGGAATCCGGTGAAATTTCGGAAGACAGAAGTGTACGGTCAAGAAGGATACGACGGCTGCTTCCTTTTTCGCGGTTCACAAAAATAATATCTGCCCGTGTAAGATCAGAAAATCCCCCGGATATTCTTGGGATTTTCTTTTTTTACATAGAAGCCGACAGGATATTGACACAGAGAGATCACAGTCAGTGGGATACCGGGTATAAGGCTATGGATATCTTCCGGTGAGGCGGATGCACAGGCAATGTGGACTTTTTCAAAATAGAGAGAATACAGTCCGTTGTAGGTGTTCATGTGAGACTGCAGAACCGGCAGATTGTCCGGGTGTGTGGGAAGCTGATTTAGGAGAAGATCCAGAGCCGGAGAAGCCTGTCCGCTGATGATCAGTCCACTGGAATGCAGAAGATAATCCCTTTTCAAAAGAGAACTCTCCGGCTGGTGATCATAAGACTGAGCAGAAGACGCAGAACATTCCGAACCCTTAAGATACTGAGACAGCTGTTCCTCGCTGACCCGTAGCTGTTTGCCGACTTTGGAGGAGGAAAGCTCTCCGCGTTTGATCAGGTCATATACTGTGGATTTTTTGATCTTTAGTTTATCTGCAACTTCCTGTGCTGTGTAGACTTTATTCATCGATACCTACCATAACATTGGTTGCCTTAATAACTGCGTAAGCATCAGAGCCTACTTTCAGTCCAAGTTCTTCCACCGCCGCACAGGAGATGGTAGCAGTGATGATATTTCCACCACCGATATCAATGGAAACGATGGAATTTACAGCTCCCTGGTTGATGTTGATGATTTTTCCTTTTAACTGATTACGTGCACTGAGTTTCATAAGTAATTCTCCTTTTCTTGAATATTGAATGAACCGGATCAGGCAAATTCTCTGCTTCCGTTGTGCAGAGCAATGAACCTTGTGTGGGATTTGTCTGTATCAGGAGTGCTGTAAGCCACTCATGATAAGAAACGAAGCGGATCGTGAACATCCGCCTGGCTTGTCAACTATGTATTTATGATAGCACTTGTAGAGAAAAACAGCAATGCCTTATAGCTTGACAAGAAACTTTCCTTTCGGTAAAATTAAACAAAACCATTCAAAACTAAACAAAACTGAACGAAACGGAAAAGGAGAGAAACAAAAGATGAAGAAAAAAATCTTAGCAGCCCTTACCGCGGGAATTTTAACAACAGGCCTTATGACCGGAACTGTTTTTGCGGCGGACACAGAAGTGAAAGGTGATGAGAACCTGAAGGGAGAGGTTTATGCATTTATTGCTGCCAGCCTCAGCAATTCCATGGAGGAGATCCAGAAGGATTTCAATGAGCTTTATCCGAATGTAACGATCTATTACAGTGCAGACAGCTCAGGTACACTGCAGACACAGATCGAGGAAGGTGCACGCTGTGATCTTTTCTTTTCAGCAGCAGATAAACAGATGGATGCCCTCACAGAGGAAAAACTGACAAAGGAAGACACCGTTAAGGATCTTCTTGAGAACAAAGTCGTTCTGATCAGACCAAAGGACGGAGAGACAAAGGTAACAGGATTCGAGAATATCACAGACGCTGAAAATATGGCGCTTGCAGGAGAGGATGTTCCGGTGGGACAGTACGCCCGTGAGATCTTTAACAATCTTGGGATCATGGACGATGTAAACAAAATGGAGATCAACGAGTGCAAGAATGTAACGGATGTACTTGCAGCAGTCAGTGAAGGAAGCAATGAGGTTGGTGTTGTATATGCGACAGATGCTGCGTCTGTTACTGATAAAGTAGATATCATCGCAGAGGCGCCGGCAGACAGCCTTAAGACGCCGGTTCTTTATCCTGTGGGACTTATCGAGGACAAGGAAGCATCGGAAGACGATACCAGGGCAGCAGAGGCTTTTCTTGATTATGTAGAGTCTGATGCAGCGATCAAGGTATTTGAGGGCTATGGATTTACAGCATATGAGGATGAGGATTCCGAGGATGCCACAGAAGCTTCTGCAGACAACACGGAGGCTGAGGACAGCACAGCTTCCGCAGACAGCACATCCAAATGAGTATGATGTAGAAAACCGGCAGGCAGTAAATATTGAAACACAGTAAATGCCGGCACAGGAATGAAATATGACAGAATTTTTGAGAGAAATAAACTGGAGTCCTCTGTGGATTTCCTTAAAAACAGGTCTGGCAGCCACAGTGATCGCTTTTTTTCTGGGAATATTTTGCGCCCGGAAGATCATGAAGCTGAAGCCGGGAGCCAGAGCAGTACTGGACGGGATCCTTACTCTTCCGCTGGTACTTCCTCCTACAGTGGCTGGATTTTTTCTGCTACTGATCTTCAGTCTGAAAAGGCCCTTCGGAAGCTTTCTTCTGGATAATTTTGATATTAAGATCGTGCAGACCTGGAAGGGCTGTGTGGTCGCAGCGGCAGTGATCGCATTTCCGCTGATGTACCGCAATGCTCGGGCTGCTTTTGAACAGGTGGATATAAATCTTATCCATGCAGGCCAGACTCTGGGGATGAGCGACAGCCGGATATTCTGGCGGGTAGTCATGCCGGCGGCAGGACCGGGGATCGCATCCGGAACAGTGCTGGCATTTGCACGTGCGATCGGAGAATATGGTGCAACCTCTATGCTTGCCGGAAATATCCTTGGAAAAACCAGAACAGTTTCTGTTGCCATTGCATCAGAGACAGCAGCCGGAAATTACGGAACTGCAGGATTCTGGGTCGTTGTGATCGTGCTGATCTCCTTTGTGATCGTAGCGCTGATCAATATCGTATCCGGAAGAGGAATGAAAACAAGAAGGTGGATCTGATGGCAGTCAAAGTAAATATCGAAAAAAACTTCCGTGATTTTTCCCTGAAGGTAGATTTTGAAGGCAGTTCGGCAGCCATTGGGCTTCTTGGTGCTTCCGGCAGCGGAAAAAGCATGACCTTACGCTGTATTGCAGGAATCGAAACACCGGATAAGGGAAGGATCGTTATCAATGGAAAAACAGTGTTTGATTCTGAAAAAGGGATCAATTTGAAACCGCAGAAGCGACGGATCGGATATCTGTTTCAGAATTATGCGCTGTTCCCAACCATGACAGTGGAACAGAACATCCGCTGCGGTTATCGTGGGGAAAAATCCTCCGCCAGAGAAAAAGTGGCAGATCTGATCCGGCGATATCATCTGGAGGGGCTGGAGAAGCGCCTGCCCTCACAGCTTTCCGGCGGACAGCAGCAGAGAGTGGCACTGGCCAGAATGATGATCGGAGAGCCGGAAGCTATTCTTCTGGATGAGCCGTTTTCCGCACTGGACGGTTACCTGAAGGATGTGCTCCAGCGGGAGATGCAGGATTTCCTCAAGGACTATCCGGGAGATATGATCCTTGTGACACACAGCAGAGATGAGGCCTATAAATTCTGCAGGGAGCTTTCCATTGTACATGAAGGCAGGATCCTTGTGACCGGGGAGACAAAGCAGCTGTTTGAGAGACCGGGACTTCTGGAGGCAGCAAAGCTTACCGGCTGTAAGAATTTTTCCAGAGCGGAGAGGCTGGGACCGCACGAGATCTATGCGGCGGACTGGAAAATGAAGCTCCATACCGAAGAAAATGTAGATGAGGACATTACTTACGTAGGGATCCGCGGCCACTGGATCCGCCCGGAATCAAAGCCGGGTGAGAATTGTATGGCAGTACGGGTAGACCAATACATAGAAACTACATTTGAACATCAGTATATGATCCGAAACAAAGCGGAAGAGAATGCTGCCGGATTATGGTGGATGCGTCCCAAAAACAGCTTTACGGAGGATCCGGATAAAGATTTTCCGGAATATCTGTATCTTCCACCGGAGCATCTGATGCTGCTGAAATAAAGAACCCCCGGAAACAGACATTATCTGCTGTTTCCGGGGATTTTTTGTGTTCCTGCATTTTTGATGGATTTTTACGAGCAGAATCTATTTTCCATGATTTCCGGATAGGTGATGTAATCGGACACCATCATGGCAAGCTTGAGGCCAGTGCATCCTCAAAGGTACGGATATCCAGGCCAAACCGCTTCTGTAGCTTTTCAAAACGGTACACCAGAGTATTCCGGTGCACATAGAGCTGTCTGGAGGTTTCAGAAAGGTTCAGGTTATTTTCAAAGAAGGTCCGGATGATATTGAGGGTTTCGTCGTCAATAGATTCCAGGGATTCTTCTCCGAAGATCTCGCCTACAAACATGTTGCAGACCTGAGTGGGAAGCTGATAGATCAGACGTCCGATGCCCAGACGGTTGTAACCGAAAACGTTTTTGTCAGCATAAAAGATCTTGCCGACCTCGAGAGCAGTGCGGGCTTCCTTGTAGGCATCGGAAAGCTCCATGATATCATCTGCAACATTGCTGTAGGAAACCCAGGCAGAGGTCATGGCCTCTGTATTGAGCATATCCACCAGCATGCAGGCGATACCATCCAGCTCTTCGTAGCTTTCGGTGCTCTGAAGCTCACGTACTACGATGATGCCGGAATCATCCAGTGCAGTGATAAAATCCCGTGTACGGGCAGAAAAGATGTTGCGGATGGTAGCCAGGGCATTTTCGTCCTTGTGCTGCTTGGTTTCCACAAGAAATACCGCACGGCGGGCAGAAGGTGTAATATGAAGACGGGCAGCCTTGTTAAAAGCTTCTACCTGGGAATAACGGTCCAGGAGAAGATTTTGCATAAAGGAGTTCTTGTCTGTTTTTTCCGTATAGGCAGTGAGGAGACTTTCTACCTGGCAGACAGCAAGCTCTCCGATGGTAGAAGCCTGCTCTCCGGAGCCCCATACGATCAGAAGCATATTGCTCTGAGGTATGTTGTTCAGCTTGTACAGACTGCAGCTGCGGTTGGAGATGCATAAGGCAGGATCCTCCCGGAACTGAGCAAGCTTTTCAGAAGAAGGAAGTCGACGGTCCCCTGTGGAAATGTATATCTGGTCATTTTCATCCAGAATACAGAAATCAAGACCGCTGATCCGGTTCCAGTCATCCAGACATTTTTGAATTGTTTGCTGTATTTTCATAAAAAGCGTCCTTTCTGATGTGAAATAAAACTAGTGAAATAAAAAGAAACCCCGGGAAATCATATCCCCCGGGGTTACATTCTGTTTTTATGATTCGACGAGAATTAGTTTGTGATAGTAAGCTCTGTCTCTTTGTCGAAGAAGTGAGCTTTCTCCATATCGAATGCAAATCTGATCGGATCACCGGTCTTAGCTGTTGTACGAGGATCAACTCGTGCTGTAACCTGAGTTCCGTCAACATCGAAGTACAGGAATACTTCAGCACCAAGAAGCTCGTAAACTTTAACTACGGAGTTCATTGGTTTGCTTGGAGATGTCTCAAGGAACATCTGAGAATCATGGATATCCTCAGGACGGATACCAAGAACAACTTTCTTTCCAACATAGCCTTTGTCTTTCAGGACTTTAGCTTTAGCTGCCGGAACGATAACCTCATGCTCACCACCGATCGTAGCAATTACATTGCCGCCTTTTTCGGAGATAACAGCATCAAGGAAGTTCATCTGCGGAGATCCCATGAATCCTGCAACGAAGAGGTTGCCTGGTTTCTGATACAGGTTCTGTGGTGTATCAACCTGCTGAACAACACCGTCTTTCATAACAACGATTCTGGTACCAAGTGTCATAGCCTCTGTCTGGTCATGTGTTACATAGATGATGGTAGCACCAAGTCTCTGATGGATCTTGGAGATCTCGATACGCATCTGTACACGAAGCTTAGCATCCAGGTTGGAAAGAGGCTCATCCATAAGGAATACCTTAGGATTACGAACGATAGCACGTCCCATAGCAACTCGCTGTCTCTGACCACCGGAAAGAGCCTCGGTTTACGATCAAGAAGCTTGTCAAGGTCAAGGATTCTTGCTGCTTCACGAACAGCCTTGTCGATCTGGTCCTTCGGAACTTTACGAAGTTTAAGTCCGAATGCCATGTTATCATAAACTGTCATATGAGGATACAGAGCGTAGTTCTGGAATACCATTGCGATATCACGGTCCTTAGGCTCAACATCGTTCATGACTTTGTCACCGATCTTAAGTGTACCACCGCTGATCTCCTCAAGACCTGCGATCATACGAAGTGTTGTAGATTTTCCACATCCGGATGGTCCTACGAAGATGATGAATTCTTTGTCTTCGATCTCCAGGTTGAAATCTTTAACTGCCTGGAAGCCGTTCGGATAAGTTTTACTAATGTGAGATAATGATAAACTTGCCATTGTTGTTTCCCTCCAAAATTAATATATTGTTTTACGTAATTTCCTTTGCTGGTTAACAGTATATCGAAAATGAGAGAAAAGGGCTAGAGCTGAATCTTACAAAGTTTCCGGCAGTTTCTTGTCATTCTGACGAAAAAACGAAAGGGGATTTTTCGTCATTTTGTCAAAACGACGGTTTCCTATGTACAGGTTCACGAAACATTATACGGTATTCAGGCAGAATCCTCAATATGTAAAAAAAGTTCAAACGAGTTATTTACAACTAACCTAAGTTGGAGTATACTAACTTATTAGATAAAAGAAAAGTTTTCTCAATAAAGGAGGGATCAGAATGCATATTGCAGAAGCCGAAACAGAAGAGAAAAAAACAGGATGCTACCGACATACAGAGATGCAGAGGGATCTTATTATAGAGAAACTGAAGGAGAAGGGGCTCCGCATCACCAGACAGAGAAAGATTCTTCTGGACATTATCCTGGAGGGAGAGTGCTCCTGTTGTAAGGAAATCTATTACAGGGCTTCCGCACTGGATCCGAAGATCGGTGTAGCTACAGTATACCGTATGGTCAATACGCTGGAATCCATCGGTGCTATCAGTCGAAAGAATATGTATCGCGTGGCATGCAGCACAAAAGGCGTCTGCACAGTAGAACTGGATGATGATACGATATGCCATCTGTCCGGACAGAAGCTTAATGAAGTGATCCTTGCAGGACTTCGGGCCTGCGGGGAGATCAGTGAACAGAATATCCGTACCCTGGCGCTGCTGCCTGTTCATGAGGTCGGGTGAGTATGGAAAAGCTATGGCACAATATAATAGGAAAGAAGAGGTTTGTACAGACTAAGAATTAGATAGATTAAACTATTAGTAAAAATTAACTGTTAGGTAAAAATAACTGAAAATTTAACGAATTGTGTTGAATTCACACAAAAAACACTGGACTTTTTTTTACAGACATTTTATAATAATGAAAATATCGGGGCGGACATGAAAAATCCTCACCGGGAATCAGAAAAAAATAAAAATCATATATCAGGAGGAAATTATTATGGCAGACTTTAAATTCAAGAAATCAGGACTTTTTGCAGCAGGCGTTCTTTTCGGTACAGCAGGAATCAAGATCCTCACAAGCAAGGATGCGAAGAAGCTTTACACAGGATGCACAGCAGCCGTTTTAAGAGCTAAGGACTGCATCATGAAAACAGCTACGAATCTTCAGGAGAATGCTGAAGACATTTATGCTGAAGCTAAGGAGATCAATGAGGAAAGAGCAGCAGCTGAAGAGGCTGTAGAGGATGTTGAGACAGAAGCAGAGGAAACTGCAGATGAGGATGCATTCAAAGAAACAGCAGAAGAGACAGAAGAAGCAGCAGAAGAGACAGCTGAGTAAAGAGGCGATTTTCCGTGAAATTTTATATCAAACATGAGACAAGAGGCCGGCTTCGTATCCATCTTGCTCAGAAGAGGATGAGCTACGGGCAGGCAGATACGCTGTTGTATTATCTCGAGAATCTTGATGGAGTGGCTTCTGCCAAGGTATACGAGAGAACCTGTGACGCAGTTGTAAATTATCGGGGTAGCAGAGCTGCGGTTATCCGTGGTATCAGCGAATTTCATTATCAGGATGTAGAGGTTCCTTCACAGGTGCTGCAGAGCTCAGGGAGAGCACTGAATGCAGAATATCAGGAGAAGCTGATCTCCAAGGTGATCTGCCATTACGGAAGAAGGCTTTTTTCTGCCATATCCGCTGAATGCCATTTATACAACAGCTACTTCCCTGAAATATATCTGGAAGGGAATCGATACACTTCTTCACCGTAAGATCGAGGTGCCGGTCCTGGATGCCACTGCAATTGGAGTGTCTGTATTACGTCAGGACTTTGGTACTGCAGGCTCCATCATGTTCCTGCTTGGGATCGGAGAGATCCTGGAAGAGTGGACGCATAAGAAATCCGTAGGTGATCTTGCAAGAACCATGTCCTTGAATGTTGGCAGGGTATGGCTGAAGAGAGAGGATCAGGAGATCCTGGTAGAGTCCGGAGAGGTCCAGCCGGGAGATGATGTTGTTGTACGTATGGGTACCGTAATTCCTTTTGACGGAAGTGTTACAGATGGAGAGGCTATGGTCAACCAGGCTTCTCTTACCGGTGAGTCTGTACCTGTATGCAAGAAAGAGGGCAGCGTTGCCTATGCAGGCACTGTTGTGGAAGAAGGTGAGATCACCATCCGCGTAAAGACGGTAGGTGGTTCCAGCCGCTATGACAAGATCGTTACCATGATCGAGGAGTCTGAGAAGCTGAAATCTTCTTTGGAGGGAAAGGCAGAGCATCTGGCAGATAAGCTGGTTCCCTATACTCTTGGAGGAACAGCACTTACATATCTCCTTACCAGAAATGCCACCAAGGCCCTTGCGATCCTGATGGTGGATTTCTCCTGCGCGCTTAAGCTTGCAATGCCGATCTCTGTATTGTCTGCGATCCGTGAGGCCGGTACACATAAGGCTACAGTTAAGGGCGGTAAATATCTGGAAGCAATGGCTGAGGCAGATACCATCGTATTTGATAAGACAGGAACTCTGACAAAGGCGAAGCCAACCGTTGTGGATGTGGTTCCTTTTGACAACAATGATCCGGAGGAGATGCTGCGTATCGCCGCATGTATGGAAGAGCATTTCCCACACTCCATGGCTAAGGCTGTTGTCAGTGCTGCCAGGAAGAAGCATCTGGCCCATGAGGAGATGCATTCAAAGGTTGAATATGTAGTAGCGCATGGAATTTCCACTACGATCGAAGACCATAAGGCCGTGATCGGAAGCTATCACTTTGTATTTGAAGATGAGAAATGTCTGATCCCGGAGGATGGCAAGGAGAAATTCGACAATATTCCGGAAGAGTATTCCCATCTGTATCTTGCCATTGACGGACGTCTTGCAGCCGTGATCTGTATTGAAGATCCTCTTCGTGAGGAGGCGAAAGCTTCTGTAGAAGCACTGCGCGGGGCAGGGATTTCCAAGATCGTTATGATGACAGGGGACAGTGAGCGTACAGCAGCAGCCATTGCCAGACGTGTGGGAGTGGACGAATATTATTCCGAGGTACTTCCGGAGGATAAGGCCAACTTCATCGAAAAAGAAAAGGCAGCCGGAAGAAAGGTTATCATGGTAGGTGACGGAATCAATGATTCTCCGGCACTTTCCGCAGCCAATGTCGGTATCGCCATCAGTGATGGTGCTGAAATTGCCCGGGAGATCGCAGATATTACTGTAGGTGCAGATGATCTTCAGGAGCTGGTTGTTCTGAAAGAGATCAGCAATGCACTGATGAAGCGTATTAGACGCAATTACCGTTTTATTATTACCTTTAACGCAGGTCTTATCGCCTGTGGCGTTGCAGGTATCCTGCAGCCGACTTCATCCGCACTTCTGCATAATACCTCCACACTGGCGATCAGCCTGAAGAGTATGCAGAATCTGCTTCCATAGAAAATTTTTAACCGAATCAAGTAGTCCCCTGTAGGATTGCGAATATCCGCTTGACAATAAATATAAAAAGCCGGCCAGGTTATCGAAGAGATAAGAGCTTCGTACCTGGCCGGCTTTTTTAGGCTGCTCAGACGTGGATCGCAGGTATCAGCCTGAAGGTGTAGGTGTATGAAGTAAGTTTTATTCCTGAGGAAAGGGTTCGCTTTCCAACGTCAGTCCGTTAGTCATATGATAGCGTTTCTTTTGGGTATCCGAACGGAGAGGCCGGGTATGAAGGCTTCGGTACCTGGAGGGGCTCATATGATAAAATTTTTCGAAGGTATGTGCAAAATGCTGCCGGCTGTTGTATCCGGAAGAAAAGGCAATATCCGTAATGTGCAGAGTACTGTTGCACAGAAGAAAGGCGGCCTGTTCCATACGCTTGCGGTTGATATAGGTATTGATGGTGCAGCCGTTTTTTTTCTGTAAAGAGCGCCTGCAGGTAGGATTTGTTGATCCCGGCATATGCGGAGATAGCAGGAATATCAATGTCTTCCAGATAATGCTCGTCAATATAGCGGAGCGCTTTTTTCAGATAGACGATTCCCTGGGGGCTCCGGCTGGAGCGGGCGCAGAATGCAAGCTCTGTAAGCATGCGGCTGAAAAGAAGAAAGAAGAGAAATTCTTCCTTTTGTATCTGACCGGAATTTTGTTGTAAAAAGGTGAGCAGATCCTTCAGGCTGTATCCGAAGCTGCGGGAATCCGCGCCGGAGCAAAAGCCCTGGGAGGATTCCGTAAAATTCCAGAACCAGGAAAATCCGGGATCCTTTTTCAGGAGAAGCTCCAGAGCAACCGGACTTTTTTCGGGAGTAAGGGAAAATTCCAGATTCAGGATCGAGCAGGGAAAACCATCCGGAATCTCCAGCCTGTGAGGTACATCCGGCCGGATAAAGATAAACTGTCCGGATTTCAGTGGGAATTCCGTGTCCTGTGTGCCATCCAGGCAGAAAACCCGGCAGGAACCGGAGGTGATATACATGATCTCATAGCTGGAATGTGTGTGATGCTCCATATGATAATAAGGCAGGGAGAGAGCATAAAAAGCAGAAATATGGAAATATCGGGAAGAGTCCTGGAAAATATCTGGCATGAAAAAAACCTCCTGAGTACGATGCGAAACGGAATGTAAATATTTCAGCTGTAAATTTCGAGTCAGACAGATGCAGATATCCGGTTAAAAAACTCTGCCCGCCTGAATATACCCTTTGCTGTCTGCAAACAGTATATCACGCAAAAATAAATACGACAATATATTGCATTTTTACATTCAGGGGATGATACCTGTCACCTCATAAAAAAACAAATGTTATACTGTGATTAGAATCAGAAAAACGGAGGGTATTTTCTATGAGCTATAAAAATGAAAACATGAAAATGATCGAATTACATGAGAATGGCCTGGATATCCAGTTTCGTATCCGGGAAAACGGTGTGGTAGAGCTGGCAGATTTTTCTTCACAGGAAGTAAAAAAAGCAGTTATGGAGCCGAAGGAGGATATCTGTTATCCGGCTGTTGAGATCCACAGAAGCGGTACAGGCAGCCTGAATATGCATGCCTACAAAAACAACATCAATCAGTCCTCTGTGGATTTTGTTTATGAGAACCATGAGCTGAAGGCACAGGACGGTGGAAAAGAGCTGGAGATCGTAATGGTTTCCCCGGAAAGCTGAAGGCAGTATATCATATGCGCCTGTTTGACGGAGTGCCGGACAGTAACAGACCGTCGAG
>ENA-OQDM01000384-OQDM01000384.1-human-gut-metagenome-genome-assembly--contig:-NODE-384-length-26736-cov-2.573227_pt1 | contig 26736 bp, 29 predicted proteins | sample MGYA00242772_ERZ504605 | MGnify/ENA primary metagenome ERZ504605 (study PRJEB26092, sample SAMD00036348) | human gut metagenome | host: Homo sapiens | study: EMG produced TPA metagenomics assembly of... | reverse complement strand
CAAGCTGTTCCATCGATGATGCCACAACCAGAAGGTCACATCCGTTTGCTACCTGGTTCTCAAGCTGGGAAACCTGTGTGCTACATCATTGGATGCATACTGAAGGTCTACCTCATATCCTGCTGCCTCCAGCTCTTTCTTCATGTTATCGCCATCCTGGTTCCATCTCTGGAGATCCTTGGTCGGCATGGTAACACCGATCAGTTTCTTGTCTGCTGCCTGTGCTGTTGCTGCCGGAACTACCACCATACCAGCTACCATTGTTGCGCAAAGAAGTGCAGATACCATTTTTCTTTTCATTGTAAAATCCTCCGTTTCATTATTTGTTTTTGGAATCACGTTTCCTTTGATGATGTTACTATAGCACAGGACTGTCTGGACATAGTTGGCAAGGACAGAGACATTTTTTTGCAAAAGAAAAATGCCCTGCATCAGGCAAGACATTTTTGCACCAAAAATCTGCTATTGATTTTTGTCATAATTGTGTATTATTGCGCATATGGATACACTGCCACATTACTTGCAGAATTTCACTGCCACATATATGCCGGTATGCAATCTGTTCTGCATTACTCTGTATCGTAATCTATATTGAGATATACTTCATCTCGTCTGTGGAAACCGCCGTCAATGATCACCTCATCAATATTATCCCTTGTAACGGCAACCGGTTCCAGCACCTTCGCCGGGATATCGTAGCTTCCATCGTTCATGGTATCTGTCACATCTGACGAAATCTTTCCCTCTTCTGCCATCTTCACCGCATATTCAGCTGCCTGGCGTGCCAGATCTTCGATAGATTTAAATGCTGTCATGTACTGGGTTCCTTCCACAATACGCTGACATGCAGCCAGATCACCATCCTGGCCTACCACGATCACCTGTCCGGCAAGCTGGTTTTCCGCAAGAATCTGTATCACCTGGCTGGCAATATCATCATTTCCGCACATGATTCCCTTTACATCAGGATACTCTTCCAGTGCTTCCTCCACATAATCTGCTGCCAGCTCCGCGATCCAGCCTTCACAGTTGGCTTTGTAAACCACCTTCAGATCACTGTTTTTCAGAGTGTCTTCAAATCCCTCTTTTACCATGTCCACATTGTTATCTGAAGCAGATCCCTGGATCATAAAAATCTTTCCGCCATCAGGGATCGCTTCCATCATGGACTGTGCCATAACCTCTCCGACTTTCCGGTTATCAAAGGAAATATACATGTCTGTATCCGCATCATTTACCATACGGTCATAGGAGATCACCCTGATTCCTACATTATGGGCACGCTCCACAGCCTCAGATAATGCCTTGCAGTCTCTGGCAATGATCACGATCACATCCATATGCTTCTTGATAAAATAGTCGATCTGGCTGATCTGCTCTTTTGTATCTGCTCCCGCATCCTGAACATTCACTTCCGCTCCCAATTCCCTTGCGGTTGCCACGAATGCATCCCTGTCACGAATCCACCTCTCAATAACAAAAGAATCCACTGTAAGACCGATCTGAATTTTCTTTTCACCACTGTCTTCCTCTGTATCGTTTTCCTGTGCAGCTGTCTGCTTTATTTTTTCGGAAGCGCAGCCATTCAGCATCAATGTCAACAGACACAGCAAGATCAACAGCTTCCTGATCATTTTCCCCCCGCTCATATTGTCTACCTCAACCTCTCTCTGAATTCACTTGGTGTCACGCCTCGTATTTCTTGAATATCCTGCTGAAATAATTGGGGTCGCTGTATCCGGATTCCGCACAGATCTCCTTGATGGAAAGCCCTGAATCCTTGAGAAGTTCTCTTGCATTCCGAAGCCGCACTTCTGTAAGATACTCGATAAAATTCCCTCCGGTCTCCTGCTTAAAAAGCTTGCTGAAATAATAAGGGCTGATATCCACCTCCCGTGATACCTCATCCAATGAAATATCTTTTTTGTAATTATCCCGGATATAGGACTTTGCTTTTTCGATAATGGAAACCGCTTCTTTTTCCCTTGCACTTTCCATGTTACTGCAGATTTCTGATGTTTTGCCCAGGAACCATTTTTTCATTCCTTCTATATCTGTATATTCCTGGATCTCATGAATATAATTTCTGCGGCAGCTGATCGCATATTTCACGGTACCTGCAAAAAGGCCTTTTTTCCACTCCCATCACAAGCTCCAGGATCTTGATGCGCATGTCCTCCAGATCTACTCCCGGCTGCTTCTCCATCCACCTGATAAATTCCTCGGCACAGCTTAAAGCTCCTGCCACATCCTTATCCATCACCCGCTTTTCATAGCGACGTTCCAGATCTCTTGGATATTCGCCGTCATATTTCTGTGCAGCCGGAACATCCTCAATATGTATCACATGGCTGGTGCTTTCCCGAAGTGCGATCATGGCCTCCTTGAAGGATTCTTTCATGGTGCTTCCCATCTCCTTCACCCGGCCGATACCACAGCGAAATTTACTGTCGATCCTGCTTTCCAGCTTATGTACCATGTTTCTGGTTCTTGTTACAACCTCCACACGTTCCTCATAGGACTCCTTGGAATTACGGTACGGAACAAGCAGTACAATACGGTTTCCCATAATGGGTCCTACCAGACATTCAAAAAATCCCTGAGCGATTTCCCGGAATGTGGAATAAAATTTGTTTGCCTTCACACTGGCCCCCACCGCATTGGTAAGAACGCCATTTTCCGTGGAATCCCCGAATTCAGCCACGATCATATATCCATATTCTTCCCGGATATCCAGAAGCTCCCTGTAATTATCCTGATATGTCTGAAAATCATCCTGCAGAAGAATATTATTGATATATCCGCTCTCGATCATGGGCACAACTGTCTCCAGCTTTTCACGGATACGGAGATCGTCGCTTCGCTTCTGTCTCGTGGAATCTACCTTTTCCATAGCTTTGGAGCATATTTCCAGAATCACCTTTTTGTTTACCGGCTTGGTAAGAAATTCCATAACTCCAAGATTTACCGCTTCCTTGGCATAATTAAATTTATCATAGGCTGTAATGATCACAAAGACCACAGATCTGTTAAATTTCTGAATTTCCCGGATTGCCTGGATCCCACTTAAGCCCGGCATCTGAATGTCCATAAAGCAGATATCCGGCGGATATTTCTCCGCCTCCTCCACAACCACACGGCCTGTCTTGGCTGTATGGATCTCACATTCATTTCCATAGTTGGAACTTATAATATTTTTCAGGGATTCCAGCATGATCCCCTCATCATCAGCAATCAGGATTCTGTACATTTTTTTCGCTCCTCTCCAGAGGAATATTGATCACTACCTCTGTTCCCATTCCTTCACCTTCACTGTATATTTCCATTAATCCGTCCCGCTCATAATACAATTCCAGACGGCTGATCACATTATTCATTCCGATTCCCGTGGAATCACCCTCGCCTGAACTGCTGTGGACTTTTTTTGACAGTACTCTTTGTATCTGTTCTCCGGTCATGCCCAGTCCGTTATCCCGGACACTGATCTCAATATGATCGTCCCATCGCTCCACGCTGAGATCAATATGTCCCTCCCAGTCAATATTCCGTATTCCGTGATTAACTGCGTTTTCCACAACCGGCTGCAGGATCATACTGGGAACACGTACATTTTCCACATCACATTCCACTTTTTTTGAAAAATGGATGTCCCCGGCAAACCGTACATTCAGAATATAAATGTAATTGTCCACAGCCTCCAGTTCTTCCTCCAGTGTGGCATCTTCCTCACCCTTCTTTACATTGTAGCGAAAAAAATCTGCCATCTTTTCCACAAAGATACTGGTTTTTTCTGCATCCTCCATCATTGCAAGCTGTACTCCTGCATTCAGGGAATTAAAAAGGAAATGCGGGTTGATCTGAGACTGAAGATACTTAAGCTGTGCCTCCTTGAGATGTGTTTCCATCAAAAGCTCCCTCTCTATCATCTGCTGTTCTTTTTCCATGCTGGCCTTTGTCCTGGCAATGTAAAGACCAAGATTATCCACCATGGTATTAAAGGCTCTTGTTACCGTTCCAAGCTCATCCCTGGAATCTGCTGGGGGCATCTTTACATTAAAATTCCCCTGACCTACCAGCTGTGCAGTTTCTGCCATATTAGTCAGCGGCAGGAACATCTCCCTTGTTGCCATGATCAGAAGGAACATTCCACAGATCACCACCAGAAGCATGATCATCATATTACTGATCTCCAGATATCTCATAACCGCCCGGAGAGCTGCATAAGTCTGGGAATTTTCTTTAAAAAGCTGCTTGTTCAGCTCATCCATAGAACTCTGGATATAACTGTAAAGCTCCAGACTTTCATCATATTCCTGCTTATATTTCTCCACATTCCTGCCTCTCTTGGCAGCTACAGTTCCTGCGGTACAGGAAAGATATGATTCCGACATCTTACGTATCTTCTTCTCCAGAAGTTTTACGGAATCATCAATATTCCGTTCATTTAACTTCTCCAGCTCCTGCCTGTATTTCGCCTCATTCTGATAATAATCCATCAGTGCCTGAGAGTTTTTTACCTTCAGATACTGGTACATACTGTCCTGCACATCGTCAAAAACCTGCCCAAGCTCTGTGATCTGGGCATTGCTGGCATACACATCATCCATCTCCTGCATGGAGTTGTTGATCCGCGCATAAAACAGCATGTTGATGCTGAACAGTAAAACTGCCAGCACGCCAACCTCGATCATGATCTTGCTTACAAGAGAAAAGTCACTCCAACGGATCTTTTTCATCTGTGACTGCCTCCCTCCTCATCTTCTTCACTGCTGTTCTGTCAAGAAAATTAATGTCTACGTTGTAGAAAGAATTGGTTCTTCCATCTTCTATATAGCTGGTAACTGCCTCCACACTGTACTGTCCCAGCTGGGTCGTGTCCACATCACAGGTAACTGAAATAACACCTTTTTCAACTGCCGCCAGAATATCCTCAGATGTATAATAACCAATGATCTTCACTTTTCCTGCAAGGTTGAAATCCAGAATTGCCTGTCTTGCACACTCCGTTGTCTCCTCATCCATACACACAAGGATATCCGGAACATTCCGCTTCTGCTGAAAAATATCAGTAACTGCCTCCTCTGTTTCAAAGGTTCCTGTTGACAGAAGATTCCTTCCCTTGATCTCAATATCCTCAGAACCAGCTGCCATCTTCACCGCATTGCTGATCTGAGTGTATATCTGACTTTCGTTCATATCATCAATGTCCCGTTTCTGCAGGATCAGGATCTTCTTCGTGTTCTCATCCACGTATTTGGCAACAATTTCCCCGTAAGCCATGCCAAGCTGATAATCGCTGACTCCCACAAAGCTCTGGCGGCGGCTGTGCACCGCATCACTCATGACTGTAACCACCGGTATTCCGTTTCTTACTGCAGTATTGATCGCTTCTTCCAGACCGGCTTCTCCATTATACTGCAGGATAATACCATCCGCCTTGGCCGCAATGCTCATATTCATATAATCAAGTTTATCATAGGATGTTTCCCTGTCCGGCCCCATGATCTCAATCAGTACATTATTAGGAGCTGCTTTTTTCTTCGCACTGTCATATACTGCCTGCCAGAACTGGGAATCGGGGCTGTCCACGATCATGTCGTACTGGTATTTATATATTTTCTCTTCCTGTTTATCCAACCCTGCTTTTTCACTGATTCCTCTGTAATAGGATTCTCCTGTCACATAAGTAAGTACTATCACGGCAGCAAAGATCAGCAGGATACAAACTGATTTTTTCTTCATAGTACACTCCGTTCTGTTCCACAAAATATTCCAGGTTCAGTTTATCATAATTTCACAGAAAAGTCACTGTTTAACATGGATTTTCTGTGCACTTTCATGTTATATTAGTAACTATAACATTGCCAAAGGAGGCCGCAAGACATGACAAACGCAACCAAACTTGCTCTGGAAGAATCCCTGAAACGTCTGCTTCTTAAGAAGCCTTTAGATAAGATCACCATCAACGACCTGACTACAGACTGCGGGATCAGCCGCATGACTTTTTATTATCATTTCAAAGATATCTACGATCTTGTGGAGTGGAGTTGTCTGGAGGATGCCAGGATCGCCCTCCAGGGCAAAAAAACTTCTTCTACCTGGCATGAGGGACTTCTTCAGATCTTTGATGCCGTAATGGAAAACAAACCGTTCATCTTAAATGTATACCGCAGCGTTGGACGGGAACAGATCGAGAATTATCTGTTTGCGCTCACCTGTGATCTGCTGATGGGTGTGGTAACTGAGAAATCAAAAGACATCCTCATTACAGAAGAGCAGAAAATTTTTATCGCAGATCTCTATAAATACAGCTTTGTAGGCATTATGCTGGACTGGATCAAAAATGGCATGCGCGAAGATTACCACGGAATCGTGGATGACACCGCAACTGCACTGTATGGATGTATCGACAATGCCATCCACAATTTTACCGCAAAAAACAAAACTGCCGGTGTGCGTACAGAATAAAAACTTATCAAAACAGGCATAATGATAAAAAACTGAACATTTCCGGTGTTTTGTAAATAGAATCTTTTTTCCGGATGGGCTATCATAGCCTCAACAGCAACAAAGAACAGTTAATCCGATACAAACAGGTATCTCATTTACGAAAGGTGGATGTCATATGTCAGATAAAAAAGGATTCATGGGACTTGCAGCACTTGCGGCAGCCGGAGCCGGCGCAGCCATGCTGATGAAAAAAACAAAAGAGATCAATGAAGAGGAAACTTTCCATGTAAAGGAAACTACCGAGAACTACCGCAATACCGAACGTGGAAAATATGACAAAAACAGCAAGGGGATCTATTATTCCAACGGCAACTACGAAGCCTTTGCCCGCCCGGAGAAGCCGGAGGGTGTGGATGACAAGCATGCTTACATCGTAGGAAGCGGCCTTGCTTCCCTGGCAGCTGCCTGCTTCCTGGTCAGAGATGCACAGATGCCCGGGGACCATATCCACATCCTGGAAGCCATGGACATTGCCGGCGGTGCCTGCGATGGAATTTTTGATCCGTCCAGAGGTATATCATGCGTGGCGGCCGTGAGATGGAAAATCATTTCGAATGTCTCTGGGATCTTTTCCACAGCATTCCTTCCCTCGAAAAACCAGGCGCTTCTGTTCTGGATGAATTTTACTGGCTGAATAAACATGACCCCAATTATTCTCTGTGCCGTGCAACCGTTAACCGTGGGCAGGACGCTCATACCGACGGAAAATTTAACTTAAGCCAGAAGGGCTGCATGGAAATCATGAAGCTGTTTATGACAAAGGATGAGGATCTTTACGACAAAACTATCGAGGATGTTTTCGATGATGAAGTGTTTGATTCCACTTTCTGGCTGTACTGGAGGACCATGTTCGCATTTGAGAACTGGCACAGTGCTCTGGAGATGAAGCTTTACTTCCAGCGTTTCATCCATCACATTGCAGGACTTCCGGATTTCAGTGCCCTGAAGTTCACCAAGTACAATCAGTATGAATCCCTGATCCTTCCTATGAAAAAATATCTGGAGGATGCAGGTGTTGACTTCCAGTTTAATACCGAGGTCACAAACGTGATCTTTGATTTCAAGGATGGCAAAAAGATCGCCTCCGCCATTGAATGTAAGGTAAAAGGTGTGGAACAGGGCATTCTTCTTACTGAAAATGATTATGTTTTTGTCACAAACGGAAGCTGTACAGAAGGCACCATCTATGGCGACCAGAATCATGCTCCAAACGGTGACGCAGAAGTCCGCACCAGCGGCGTATGGTCCCTGTGGAAAAATATCGCAGCTCAGGATCCGTCATTCGGACATCCGGAAAAATTCTGCTCTGATATTTCCAAAACAAACTGGGAATCTGCTACTGTCACCACTCTGGATGACCGCATCATCCCGTATATCACCAATATCTGCCAGCGTGACCCGCGTTCTGGCAAGGTTGTTACCGGCGGTATCGTAAGCTGCCAGGATTCCAAATGGCTCTTAAGCTGGACCATCAACCGTCAGGGACAGTTCAAGGAGCAGGATCCGAAGAAAGTCTGCGTATGGGTATACGGACTGTTCACCGATGTTCCTGGTGACTATATCAAAAAACCGATGAAGGATTGTACCGGTAAGGAAATTACCGCTGAGTGGCTGTACCACCTGGGTGTTCCGGTAGATCAGATCGACGATATGGCAGAAAACAGCGCTGTCTGCGTTCCGACCATGATGCCGTATATCACCGCATTCTTCATGCCGCGTACCAAAGGTGACCGCCCGGATGTTATCCCGGATGGCTGTGTAAACTTTGCATTCCTGGGACAGTTTGCGGATACTCCTCGTGATACCGTATTCACAACAGAGTATTCCGTACGTACTGCAATGGAGGCTGTATACGGACTTTTCGGTGTAGACCGTGGTGTTCCGGAAGTATGGGGAAGCGTTTATGATATCCGTGAGCTTCTTGACAGCAGCGTGAAGCTGATGGATGGAAAATCTCCTCTTGAGATCCAGCTGCCCGGACCTCTGAATGCACTGAAAAAACCACTTCTCAATGTTGTAAAGGGTACTGTGGTTGAGAAGGTACTGCGGGATCATGATGTGCTGAAGGATTATATGTAAGATATACAGCCTGCCAGACAAATATTCTCAATCCGAAAATTAGGATTTGAACACAGTAACGGAGCCTCCGGTTCTATTCGTGCAGCAATCCCCCCGAAATACTTCTCGCGCGGTATTTCCGGGGGATTATTTTATTTTCTGATACTTATTTTCCCAGTGTTTCATTCATACTTCCGGAACGGAAGCCCTGAAGATCCAGAGTCACGTAAGAAAATCCCAATGTGCGGAATTTCTCTGTGATCTTTGTTCTTGTTTCATTATCTGCAATTTTCAGGATATCTTCTTCCGGAACCTCGATCCTTGCCATGGTACCGTGGATACGGACACGGAACTGATGGAATCCCAGATCCATGAGAAACTGCTCGGCCTGGTCTACCATGTGAAGTTTTTCCTCGGTGATGGTCTCACCGTATACAAATCTGGAAGCAAGGCAGGCAAAGGATGGCTTGTTCCAGGTTGGAAGGTTCATGCCCTTTGACAGCTTGCGAATCTCTTCTTTATAGAGGCCGGCCTCCTGGAGAGGACTTCGGACCCCAAGCTCCTGAATGGCTCTTTTTCCAGGACGGTAATCTCCCAGGTCATCCATATTGGAGCCTTCCACGATCATGTTCATATGGTGGGATTTTGCTGCTTCCCAGAGTTTGGTGAAGATGGCTTTTTTGCAGATGTAGCAACGGTCCGGCGGGTTCTGGCGGAAGCCTGGAATGTCGAATTCGTTGATCTTACAGATCTCCTGTCGGATATGATTTTCCTGGCAAAAATCCTCTGTTTCCTTCAGTTCTCTGTCTGTAAAGGAACAGGGACAGGCAGTAATGGCCATGGCCCTGTCGCCAAGTGTTTCCTGTGCGGCTTTCAGTAAAAATGTGGAGTCCACTCCACCGGAAAAAGCTACGGCTACACTTCCCAGGGAACGGAGGATTTCCTGGAGTTTTCTGTATTTTTTTTCAAGTGTGATATTGTCTGTTGCTGGCATATGTTCTGTCACCTCGTAATTTGTAAAATATTATTTGTGTATTATTGTAAACGATACCTTTTTGTCCTACAAGCATTTTCTTTCTGATGGATACACTATGAAATTTGTAAGTATATCCGGACGATCTATCCGGCTCATAAGCTTTTCGTAAAATTATCTTCCACAAAATTTTTACAGAACAGGAAAGACTTCTTCCTGGAGGACTCTTTTATGTCATTGGAGCATTACGAAATAATTTTCCATGATATAAAATAGGACCGGAAATGCAGCATATGCCACGCTTCCGATCCTTCCTTTTTTACAATTATCACATTTCGATCACATCAAGATCATCCGGAATAAACAGATTTCCGTGATAATACTCTCTGCCTTCTGCGCCGTAGAGTTCTTTACGTTTCTTAATGTTCTTATCCTCTGTATGATACAGTACAAGGTTTTTCACGCCAAGATTTTCAGCAAGCTCGCTGGCATCCTTGACTGTGGAGTGATGTTTCTCATAAGGATTGAAGATATCACGCTGTCCGTACAGGCAGAATGCTTCGTGGAACATCCAGTCGCTGCCTTTGGCGTATTTCTCCTCGCACTCGTTGTATGGCTCATCGCCACAGCAGGTAAGTACCTTGCCACCGTCGTAGATCATCTGGAATCCGAACTGTTTTGCCTTGGTGGAACCGATGTCAAAGAAGGTCACTTTCTTATTGAGGATCGTTCTCTCCTCACCGTCTTTTACTTCGATCAGGTGAAGTCTGTCACCAATGTACTGTGTCTCCTTTTTATTCAGAAGCTTAAAGGCCATGTCTTTCAGAAGTCCGATCACCTCATCATGGGCATAGATATTCGCCTCGCCCTGGTAAGTACCTTTTTTCATATTCTGGCAGATGATGCGGATCACCCAGACGATTCCCATGATATGGTCTACGTGCTTATGTGTAACAAAGATCTCATGGACATCCATCAGGTCAATACCTGCCTTCTTCAGCTGGGAAAGTACAGTATTTCCGCCGCCTCCGTCAACCAGAAAATGGCCGTACTCATCGCTGAGCACGAAACATGTATTGTAGCATTCTGTTACCAGTGCGTTACCTGTTCCAAGCATGGTTAATTTCATTGTTTTTCTCCTCCTGTATAGCCCTGGTCATCAAACATTCTGCCACCCATTGCTTTTGTTTTCTGACACTCTCACCGGCTGCTTCAGACCATATTGCAGATACCTGCATAACAGCCTTATGTTTTCTCGTTTTTTCTGTGTTTTTCGTGTCCAATGATAACATTATGGAGAAATATTTTCAATAAATTTCTATAAAAAGAGCCTCTTTCCTCCCTGCACTCTGCACATTGGACATAGAAAAGCTTTCTTTGCGCTCCATTATTTTTATGTTACAATGGTCCCATATCAATAATTATAACTGGAGGGATTTCTAATGAAGATCACAATCTTAAACGGCAGTCCGCGCCACAACGGCAACACACAGATCATGGCCGATACCTTTGCAAAAGCTGCTCAGGAAAACGGTCATACAGCAACTGTTCTGAACATTGCAAATTTACATATCCGCGGATGCATGGACTGCAAATACTGCTACTCCCATGAGGGCAAATGTGTACAGGATGATGATATGAAGAAGGTTTTTGCGGAGCTTCTGATACCGACCTTCTGGTATTTGCATCACCAGTTTACTGGTTTGATATCACCGCACAGCTGAAAACCGTAATTGACCGTATGTATGCATGGGGAAGTATCGGATTTCCGTTCCACAAAACAGCTCTGCTCCTGGATGCAGGCGCAGATCATGTCTTTGATGCAGCCATCGCTCAGTACAAGGCCATGACCTCTTATCTGAAATGGGAAGATATGGGTATTGTCACAGTTCCCAATATGCTGGAAAAAGGCAGCATGAAAGTCTGTCCGCAGCTGGAAGAGGTTAAGAAACTGGCAGCCAGCCTGTAATTTTTGTATCACAAAGGGGAGCAGTCACATGGTTGACCATGGCTGCTCCCCCTTTTACATTTTTCTTATTACAGCATTTCTATCTCCATCTCAAAATACTGCTCCTGAAACCGGACCTGTTCCATGATCTCCTCTGCTGTCATGGTCTTATCCTCCGGAACTACCACCCACTTGTCTTCCACATCATTGAGGCGGTGGATGATGGCGATCACTTTTCCTGATCTGTCCGTTTCATTTTTCTTCCTTTGTCAAACGGATATTCGCAATCCGCATTTGTTACGTAGCTCATGACCAATCTCTCATTCTTTTACATTCCGTCAGAAAAACTGACCTTCTCATTTCAATCCGTTCTTCTCTTTACCAGATCTTCGCCTCTACTGCTGCACGCTCAATTCCAAGACCCTTCATATATCGATCCATAAATGCGTTGAATCCTTTCACGCCTTCGGCTTCCGGTGCAAGTGTGCTGCCTTCGTTTCCTTTGAAGACATTTTCATCCAGGAAATCCGCAAGGTCTTCGCCGTCTTTTTTGTTGATCATATAAGAAGCCAGAAGCGCAATTCCCCAGGCTCCGCCTTCTCCTGCTGTGGACATTACGGATACCGGCGCATTTACCGCATCTGCAAGGATCTGCTGGCCAACACCCTTTGTCTTAAAGAGGCCGCCGTGTCCCAGAAGCTTATCAATCTTTACATGCTCCTGATTGAGAAGGATATCCAGACCTACACGCATGGCACCAAGGCAGGTGTAAAGATTGTTTCTCATAAAGTTTGCCAGTGTAAATTTACTCTCAGGAGAACGTACAAACAGTGGACGTCCCTCTTCAAAACCGGTCATATGCTCGCCGGAGAAATAACAGTAGGAAAGAAGTCCACCACAGTCCGGATCCCCTTCCAGGGCTTTGTTATAAAGAGTTCCGAACAGTTTGTTCATATCCACTTTCATACCCATGGCTTCCGCAAATTCCTTAAACACATTTACCCATGCGTTCAGATCCGAAGTACAGTTGTTGGAATGGGCCATGGCAACCGGATCTCCTGCCGGAGTGGTGACCATATCAATCTCTTTGTACGGTTTGGAAAGAGCCTTTTCCAGGACAATCATGGCAAATACGGATGTTCCTGCAGAAACATTTCCGGTACGCTGACGGACACTGTTTGTGGCAACCATACCGGTTCCTGCGTCTCCCTCAGGCGGACACATGGGGATTCCGGCTTTCAGCTTTCCGCTTATATCCAGAAGCTTCGCACCTTCCTCTGTGAGAACTCCGGCATCCTGGCCTGCCACCAGAGCTTTCGGCATAATATCGCGGAGTTTCCATGGGAATCCATAAGGCGCGATCAGCTCATCGAACTTCTGCACCAGCTCTTCGTTATAGTCCTTTGTCTCACTGTCGATGGGGAACATACCTGCCGCGTCACCGATACCAAGAACTCTTTTTCCGGTAAGTTTCCAGTGTACATAGGCTTCCAGAGTAGTAATGTAATCGATATCTTTTACATGTTCCTCACCGTTGAGGATTGCCTGATACAGGTGTGCGATGCTCCATCTCTGAGGGATATTGTAATGGAAAAGTTCTGCCAGCTTTTCAGAGGCTTCTCCTGTGATGTTGTTTCTCCAGGTACGGAACGGGACCATCAGCTCTCCCTCTTTATTAAACGGCATATAGCCATGCATCATGGCACTGACACCAAACGCACCTACGCTTGTAAGCTCCACTCCATATTTTTTCTGAACATCTTCTGCCATATCCTGGTAACTGCCCTGGAGACCTTTCCAGATCTCCTCCAGGCTGTATGTCCAGATACCATCCACATACTGGTTCTCCCATTCATAGGCTCCGGATGCGATGGGCTGGTTCTTATCGTCCACCAGAACTGCCTTGATCCTTGTGGAACCAAACTCAATACCAAGAGCCGTGCGATTCTCAAGAATTGCTGTTTTTGCCTCATTTACTCCCATTGTAAAAAACCTCCCATATTATTTGCTGAAATACATGCTGTTCCATCTCAGCTCATTCTGCAGATTCCGGATCGTTGTATCGCCATCAATATAAACCGCTTCGATACCCATAGCTGCTGCCCAGTCGCCCATCTGCTCTGCAGTAAGGTCATAGGTAAATGCAGTATGATGTGCGCCGCCTGCAAGGATCCATGCCTCTGCCGCTGTGGAAAGATCCGGCTTCGGAGTCCAGAATGCAGTACCTACCGGAAGTGCAGGCATCGGTTTCTCTGTTTTCTTACACTCAACCTCATTGATCAGCAGGCGGAAACGATCTCCTAGGTCAACCAGGGATGTAGCGATTCCAGGACCTGTCTTAGAAGTAAATACCAGTCTTGCAGGATCTTCACGATCTCCCATGGAAAGCGGGCATACACGCATGCTGACCTTGCCATCAGCAACAGATGGACAAACCTCCAGCATATGTGCCTCAAGGATTCCCTCTTTACCCGGTACTAGGTTATAAGTGTAGTCCTCCATAAAAGAAGTACCCCTGGCGTCCTTTTTGCCTGCTGCCATGATCTTCATCAGGCGAACCATAGCTGCTGTTTTCCAGTCACCCTCGCCACCGAAGCCATAGCCTTTTTCCATCAGTCGCTGGATTGCAAGTCCCGGAAGCTGCTTCAGGGAGCCCAGACTCACCAAAGTGTGTTACGATAGCCTGATAGTTTTTCTCCTCGAGGAAGCGCTCAAAACCGATCTCGATCCCTGCCTGGACTGCTACATGCTTCTTAAATTCCTCAGGGTCACGTCCATCCAGAATCATGTCATATTTATTATAATATTCTTCTACCAGAACATCAATATCTCCCTGGCTTACGTCCTGTACATATTCTGCGATCTCGTTAACCGGATAAGCATCGATCTCCCATCCGAATTTCATCTGAGCCTCAACCTTATCGCCCTCTGTTACGGCTACATTTCTCATGTTATCCGCAACACGGCATACACGAATATGGCTGCTTTCCATGATACCAACTGCGGTACGCATCCAGGATGCCAGACGCTCCTGGACCTTTTTGTCTGCCCAGTGTCCTGCAATGACTTTTCTCTCGATTCCCATGCGGGTTACCATATGGCCAAACTCACGGCCGCCGTGTGCGGACTGGTTCTCATTCATAAAGTCCATATCAATGGTGTCATAGGGGATTTCCACATTGAACTGTGTATGAAGATGGCACAGCGGTTTGCGATACTCTTTAAGGCCAAGGATCCAGGATTTTGCCGGGGAAAATGTGTGCATCCACGCGATCACGCCGGCACAGTTTTCATCTGCATTGGCATCATTAAAGGTTTTACGGATCAGCTCATTTGTGATCAGCGTTGGTTTCCATACAACCTCAAACGGAAGTACACCGGATTTATTCAGTTCCTCTACGATGATCTTTGAATGCTCGGCTACCTTGCGGAGACATTCATCTCCGTAAAGATCCTGTGAACCTGTGCAAAACCAGAATTTGTAATCTCTTCCTGTTTTCATGTGAAAATTCCTCCTTGAAATATAAAATTATATAATATGCATAACATTCCTGAAAATCTGTAACACATTTCTGTTTCCAACATGTGTCCAGCCTTCTGAAATGTTATAAAGTTCTCTGTAAAATATGTCATGTTTCATTATCTGATAAGTGATTATCTCTCTGCCCTCATGCATTTGTGTTCATATTCCTGTCTTCACACTGCTGCCCCGTACGATCAGCTCCGGCCGGATCAGCCGTTCCACCTTACTCTCTTCGTCCGGCACGCCACTTAATTTTTCCAGGAGAAGCTTTGCTGCCATCTCACCCAGTTTTTCCTGGGGATGGGTGATAGTAGTGATTCCCTGCCCCTGTCTTGCGTACAGCGAATTGTCATAACCGGTCACCGCAACATCCTCCGGGATCTTTTTGCCCTGACGTTCCAGTTCTTCCATGACCTGGACAGCGATCTGGTCGTTGTAGCACACGATCCCATCCGGAAAGCTGTTCTGTCGGACCATGTTCCGGACCATAAGAGCCGGCTTTTTTCGCCGGTCCTCGGTGTGAAACCAGACCACCTTATCCGGATCATAGGCAATTTCATGCTCCTGCAAAGCCTTCACATAGCCCTTATGCCGTTCGATTCCCTGACGGTCATCTGCCTTGAAAAATCCCGCGATGTTGCGCCTGCCGGAGTCCAGGAGATGTTTTGTCACAAGATAACCGCCTCCTGCGTCATCCATGAGGATGTGGGGCTTTTCCTGCATCTCCGTATACAGTCCCTGGATAAAAATATAGGGGATCTGATACTTGTCCAGTGTTTCGTACAGGCTTACATGTCTGCACAACAACTCACTTTTGCTGGGTTCGATGATCAGTCCGTCAATTCCCTTGCTGATCAGCTCTTCCAGGAATCTTGCCTCCTTCTGGCGGCTGTTTCCTGTATTTTTCAGGATGATACTGTACCCGTTATCGGACAGCACCTCATCGATTCCCTGGATCAGCCTTGGAAAAATATAATCCGAGATATATGTAGTCACCACTGCGATGTTTCCGGTCCCGTGAATCTGACGGAGCACATCCGCACAGAAGGTTCCTTTTCCCTGAAAGGATTCTATGTATCCATCTCCTGCCAGGATCCCCAGAGCCTTTCGCACCGTATGCCTGCTCAGCCCATAGCGTACACTGAGCTGGTTTCAGAGGGAAGCTTCTCACCCGGACGGATCTTTCCGGAAAGAATGTCTGTTTTCATTTCTTCCATCAGTGCATAATATTTTGCTTTTCCGTTTTCTGCCATAAGCTCCTCCCTTCGTTTGTATTATTCTTCCTTCAAACATCGGATGTAAAACGGACATTTATATTTTCATCTGTAATCATTTTATAACTTGTATATACATACGAACAAGTTGTTTTTTATTATTTAACAAAAGTTCCATATAAAAAAGCCGAACACCTTCCCCAATTTGGTGTTCCGGCCTGTATATACTGCTTTTTATCTCAACGTTTCTGCCTTATCGTAAAGCGGGCCTTTTGCTCCGCCTTGCTGTCTTTGTTCAGAAAAAACGCCTTCTCCATATTTGTTAAAACTATTCTCCAGTCCCCTGATGTACCTTATATTTAGCGGTACATCTTCATATAATCCCCATGTGCCTCGATCAGCTCATCACACATTGCCTGGATGTCTTTGATGTTCAGCTCTGCACCTGTGTGCGGGTCCATCATGGCTGCCTGATAGATTTTCTGGCGGTCTTTGGTCACTGCTGCCTCAATAGCAAGGAGCTGCGGGCTGACATTGGATGAATTCATAGCTGCCAGCTGTGTAGGAAGCTTGCCCACTTTTACCGGATGTACACCGGTTCCGTCGATATAGCATGGAACCTCTACGCAAGCATCCGACGGAAGGTTATCGATGTAACCGTTGTTAAGAACATTTCCACCGATCTTGTACGGTGTGTTTGTAACAACAGCCTCCATGATATAAGAAGCATACTCTTTACTTCTCTCATGGCCGATCTTGCCATCCTTGAGGATATCCTCGCGCTCTTTTTCCCAGCCCTCGATCTGTTTGATACATCTTCTCGGATATTCGTCAAGCGGAATATTGAACTCCTCGATCATCTCCGGATATTTGGATTTAATGAAGAACGGATTATACTCTGCATTGTGCTCACTGGACTCTGTGCAGTAGTAGCCAAGATGACGGATGTACTCATAACGTACCATATCCTCATGTTTCTCACCGGATGTATTCTTCTCCTCTGCAATTCTGCGGATCTCCGGGTACAGGTCGTTTCCATCTTTGTCATGGATCTCAAGAAGCCATGCCATGTGGTTGATACCTGCGATCAGCTCGGTACGTCCCTCAAGCTTGTCTTCCATTCCCATTCCCTCAAGAAGCTTCTGGGAGCAGACCTGAACACTGTGGCAAAGACCTACTGTACGAATCTTTGTGAAACGCTGCATATAACCGGTGAGCATTGCCATCGGATTGGAGTAATTCAGGAACAAAGTGTTCGGGCATACTTCTTCCATGTCCCGTGCAAACTCTTCCAGAACCGGAATGGTACGAAGTGCACGCATGATTCCGCCGATTCCCAGAGTATCTGCGATGGTCTGTTTGATGCCGTATTTCTTCGGGATCTCAAAGTCTGTTACTGTACATGGCTCATAACCGCCTACCTGAATGGCATTGACTACGAAATCTGCATCGCGAAGTGCATCTTTACGGTTCTCTGCACCGAGATATGTTTTGATCACTGCGCGGTCCTCGTTTACGTTGTGGTTGATGGCACTTAAGATAATTCTGGAATCCTCCAGTCTCTTCTCGTCAATATCATAAAGTGCGATCTCGCTCTCGCGAAGTGCCGGTGTGCACATACAATCGCCAAGTACATTTCTTGCGAAAACCGTGCTTCCTGCTCCCATGAATGTAATTTTGATCATGTTCGTTTCCTCCTGTTTCCTTTGTTGGGTCTCTTATCCGGAATTCTTGTATTTTTCTTTGAAATTCCTGATTTTCTGCTATTTTTGCGGTGCAGTCCCGCTTCGTTTTCTTTGTGATCTTATCATACTACCAGAAACTTGTTTAAAATATGTACTTTGATGTTAATAATTGTTGTTTTGTTGCATGAGATACCTGGAAGTAATTTTCTATAACATTTCTTATGACATAAAAAACTCTCTGCCCGATACCAGAATTTTATATATTCTGGCACAGACAGAGAGTTTTTTTCTTCGTGAAATATATCACAGAATCAGTCCTCAGATTCCGTATAATCCCCTTTTTTCCCCTTCACTACAAGTTTTCTCTTTTCTTCCTTGTATTCTCTCGGACTTCTTCCTGTTCTTGCCTTGAATACCTTGGAAAAAGCCAGCGGATCTCCATACCCTACTTTTGCAGCTACTTCACTGACCTGAATATCTCCGTTTTTCAGAAGAGTCTTTGCCTTCTCGATGCGAAGATTCATAAGATATTCCTGCGGCGAGCATCCGAGGCTTTTTTTAAACGAGCTGGTAAGATAGCTCCGGTTGACACCAATGCGGTCTGCCAGCTCATTGATCTTCAGACGCTTGTCAAAGTTGGCTGCAATGTAATCCACTGCCTGCTCCACATAAACGGAATTGGGATATCTGTGGGATGGAAGAAGCTTGCCTTCTCTCAGACATGCATCCCGGTTATCTGTGATCAGGTCAGAAAAAAGAAGCAGCAGAAGTCCGTTCCGTTTCAGCTCATTTTCAAAAACGAGCTTGTTGGTCTGGACCATTGCATCAATATATTTTGCAGCATTTTCCATACAGTGGATCCTTCGGACCGGATTTTCCCGGCTGAAGCCGCTTACATGGATCACTTCCTCCGCAGTCATTCCCTCAAATCCTACCCAGCGATATGTCCAGGGATTGTCCATGTCTGCCTCATACCAGGCCTCCACACTGGATGGGATCAGAAATGCTTCTCCACCTGTCAGATGATACTGATGGCCATCCATCTCAAAAACTCCGCTTCCGGATTCCACGATATGAAGTACATGAGAGATCCTGTTATTTGGTCCAAATCGATGTCCCGGATCGCATTTTTCCCATCCACAATAAGTAAGACAGAGATCCACCGCACCTTTCTTTAAATTCTCCAGACATTTAAAGCTGTCCGAGCTTGTAAAACCAACTGTATGAAGCAACTTGTCACCTCCCTGATGTCATATATTATGTTTCTGCCTGTGAGCTGCTTCGCCACCCAATAACAGGCCGCCATATCCGGCGGCCTGTTATTTTTCTGGTCAGGCGAATGTTTTTTCTGCAGATAATTTTTATTCCATCATTTACAGAAATCAGTCCTCTGCTTCAATTGTATACAATACAGAATGGAAATCACCGTTTGTCTTATTGCAGTAGTCACGATCAACCGGGATTCCTGCATACATCAGCTCATTTCCGTAAGCTTTCAGGCACTTATCTTCCCATTTTACTTTGTAAAGCTGATCCTCGTCAAGACCCTTGAAGCGCAAACGCATCCAGGAAGCATTGACCTTGTTCAGTCTTTCATAGTATCCGGCAACTGCCTGTTTTTTGTCTCTGGAAACAACCATCCATGCAGTATCATTTCCTTCGAACGGGCTTAAGATACGGTAGAAATCACCCTCCACCTGGATCAGGTCACGATGTTCCTTCATGAATTCCACCTGTGCCTTTACCTCTTCGATCTCTTTGGCACTTAAAAGGTTCAGATCCAGCTCATAGCCAAAGGTTCCGAAATATGCCACATTTGCTCTTGTGGAAAGCGGTGTGGTACGGTGCAGCTGATGATTCGGTACTGCTGATACATGAGATCCCATGCTGACGATGGGGTAAACGAAGGAAGTACCATACTGGATCTTTTCTCTCTCAGCAGCATCGGTATCATCACTGGTCCATGTCTGTGGTGCAAAATACAGCATTCCCGGATCAAATCTTGCTCCGCCGCTTGCGCAGGATTCAAAGAGGATGTCAGGGAATCTCTCTGTCAGTCTTGTATACAGCTCATATACACCAAGGATATATTTATGCATAGTCTTGCCCTGATCTGCTGCAGATGCGCCGCGGCTGAAAGGCTCGGACATGTAGCGGTTCATATCCCATTTAATGTAGGAAATGGAAGATTCCTCGATAACCTTGGAGATGGAATCATAAATAAAATCCACAACCTCAGATCTGGAAAAATCAAGAACGTGCTGATGTCTTGAGTGGGACTCAAAACGGTCCGGTGCTCCGATGAGCCAGTCCGGATGTGCTCTGTAGCAGTCGCTGTTCTTGTTTACCATCTCAAGCTCTACCCAGAGGCCAAATTTCAGGCCCATCTCCTCGATCTTGCGGGAAAGTCCGGAAATTCCGTTTGGAAGCTTATTCTTATTTACGAACCAGTCGCCAAGGCCCTGGTAATCATCGTTTCTGGTTCCGAACCATCCGTCATCCAGAACGAAAAGCTCTACCCCAACCTCTTTGGCTTTTTTTGCAATATTGAGGATTTTTTCCTCATCAAAATCAAAATAGGTTGCCTCCCAGTTATTAAGAAGGATCGGGCGTGCATGATTTCTCCATTTTCCGCGCATCAGGCGGTCACGGTACAGTCTGTGGTAAGCCTGGCTCATTCCGTTTAAGCCCTTATCGCTGTATACCATAACAACCTCCGGAGTCTGGAATTCCTCATCTTTGGAAAGCTCCCAGGAAAATCCCTGTGGATTGATTCCCATCATAACTCGTGTCATCTCGTAGGTGGAAACCTCGACCTGTGCAAGGAAGTTGCCGCTGTACACAAAGCTGAAGCCGAAAACCTCGCCTGTATCTTCTGTTGTATGAGGACGCTTCAGCGCGATAAACGGATTCTGCTCAGAGCTGGAGCCGGTTCCTGCAAGACTCTGTACAGCCTGTGTACCCATCTCAAGTTTGCGTGTTTTTACATAGCGCTCACGTGCCCACGCACCGGAAAGATGGATCATCTCATAATCCATATCCGGGAACTCCACTGCTGCACTCATCACGTTCTCAAGACGGATCTTCTGATCCCCTTTCTGAACAAGGCGTGCACTTCTGGTGACCACCGGGTAATCCTCATATACGGAATATGTAAGAACAAGGTCTGTGTCCATCACAGAATCATGAAGTGTAATGTCCAGAGATGTTGCCTCTTCCTCGTTCTCTGTGTAGGTTGCCGGAAGACCGGCAAGCTTCTTCTTGCCGCCGTAAATCTCATGAGAAACATATTTGAAATCTACGATCTCGCTTCCGTTCTCCTGACGAACAGTAAGGGCAGGATTTCTGTAATCACCGGTTCCGTAAACAGGATACTCCTGTTTGGTATACTGCATGGAAAGAAGTCCCGGTTCCGGAACGCATACAGCCATCAGGGAACGCATGATCTCCTCGTGAAGATAACTGAAATCCTCTTTATCGCGGATAGCTTTTCCATAGTACAGATTCTCCATCTGGCCATTTTCCATGATACAGGTGATGTAGCTTAAATGTTTGTTATAAATGTGGAATGTCTTTGATTCCTCGTGAAATTTGATCGGCATAATTTTCTCCTTTTTTTCGTTTACTGCGGATAAAAATATCCGCCTCTTTCCTTAAGAATCATCAGATAACTGTGCATTTTGGCATTTGCTTCGATAAAAATACCGCTGACAACCTCAATAACCAAATCCTCAGTTATATACATTGTCAGCGGTCTTGTATTACCTTATGTAATATTTCTGATTACAGTTTTCCACCGCTGGTAGCAATACCTTCGATAAACTGTTTCTGGAAGATCATGTAGATCACGATCATCGGAATGCAGGCGATCAGAGATGCAGCCATCAGTTCCGGGAATTTGGATACGTACTGGCCCTGCATCTTTGCAAGTGCGGAAGAAAGTACCAGCATATCCTTATCTGTATTAACGATCATCGGCCACATCAGATCTTTGAATGCGAATACAGCTGTGAAAATTCCAAGTGCGACCATACTGGATCTTGTAAGTGGTGCCATGATGTAAAGGAAGGTCTGACCGATGTTACATCCGTCAAGTCTGGCAGCCTCCTCCAGATCCTTCGGCAGTCCCATATATCCCTGTCTCAGAAGGAAAGTACCGAATGCAGTAACAATACCTGGGAATACAAGGGCAAAGATCGTATTCAGCATACCCATCTTGCTGACCATCAGGTACTGCGGGATGATGAAGATCTGTACCGGAACCATCATCTGGAACAGTACAAGACTGAAGCAGAGATCACGGCCCTTGAAGTTCAGTCGTCCAAATGCATAGCCTGCCATAGTTGCTGTAAGAACCGCACACACTACTCGGAAGAAGATCAGAAGCAGTGTATTCTTGTACAGAAGCAGGAAGTTCATGTTATTGATAACAGAAATAAATGCGTCTTTTCTCCATATTTTCGGGAAAATGGTAAAAGGATCTACAGATGTTGCTTCCGTTACAGTTTTAAAAGCTGTCAGGATCATCCAGATAAATGGCACAAGCATCGTTATGGACACAATGATCAGTATGACATGTATTAAAATAGTGGTTAATTTCTTTTTTGTTTCCATACTATCCATGGTTAATCCCCCTTTTTAGTTGTAGAATACCCATTTCTTCTGACCGATCATCTGGAATACTGTCAGGATCATGGTGATAATAAGAAGTACTACTACGATCGTAGCGCCGTATCCCATGTTCTTATTGATAAATGCATATTTATAGAACAGGTAAACCAGTGACTGAGTCTTGGTAAGTGCCGGGTTTGACTTGTCAATAACCATATAGATCAGGTCGAATACCTGAAGGGATCCGATCACACGGGTAACAAGTACGAAGAAAATGGTTGGTGAAAGAAGCGGGACCGTGATGTTAAAGAATGCATTCACGCCTGTTGCACCGTCAATGGATGCTGCTTCATAATAATCTCTCGGGATTTCCTGAAGTCCTGACAGGAAAAGAACCATATTGTAACCGATGATAGACCATACACCGATGATCGCAACTGCAAATACTGCAATTTTCGGATTAGAAACCCAGTTTACATGAACATGGAAAACGTTATTGATAAGACCATAATCAGAGTTGAACAGCCATCTCCATACCATGGCTACCGCTGCCGGAGCTGCTACCATCGGAAGGAAGATGATGGTTCTGTAAATAGAACGGCCCTTCATCTTTCTGTTAAGAAGTACTGCAAGAACAAGTGCGATGACAATGGAAAAAGGGACCTCCACGATCGCATATTTGAATGTGTTGATCAGTGCCTGCCAGATCTCTTTATCTGCAAAAACCTTCTGGTAGTTCTGTAAACCGATAAAGATATTTCCTTTACCAAAATCTCCTGTCTTGAAAAAGCTCTGGTAAATAGTCTGGAAGATCGGAATGATGTTCAATACGATCAGTCCGATTGTTGTTGGGAGAATAAACAGCCAGCCCCAGAGGAACTCACTGCGCTCTCTCTTTGTCCGTGCCTGTGACTTGGTAGTTTTAGCCATAAGAATCACTCCTTCTATTCCTTCTATGTATGAGGCCGCTGCACCTGAGTGCGGCGGCCCCTCTCATTACTGCACTTAATTATCGGTGTTTCTTAATGCTTACTCCTCAGCCAGCTTCTCGTTCATCTGATCAGCCATCTGCTTGCAAGCCTCTTCCATTGTGATGTCGCCTGTGTATACGCCTTTAAGGATCTCGTTGTCCTCGTTCTCCCATGTTACAGTAGATTTGGAGTATGGACGGATCTCCATGTCATCCATCATGTTCAGATAAGCCTGAAGGTTGAAGTCTGCGGATTTAGCCCATGCATCAGATGTATCTTTGTATGCACTCATTGTAACACCAAGCTCAGCCTGTTTCTCCTGAGCCTCTTTGGATCCGAGGTACTCGATCAGCTGCCAAGCTTCGTCTGTGTGCTCACCGGAAGCAGATGCTGCCCATCCAAGTCCGTTATATGAGGAAGCTCTTCTGCCTGTCTCAGCGTTCTTAGGAAGCTCTACACAATCACAGTTCGCTGCTGTGTACTCATTCTCTTTAAATGCTGCAAGCATCCAGGAGCCCTGGCATGTCATAGCGATCTTACCAGCCTCGAAAAGTACATCCTCGTTGTTCTCGGACATTGTCTCAAGAGACGGGATCACGCCATCCTTGATCCATCCTTCCAGTGTCTGCATAGCTGCGATCGTCTTCTCATCATCCCAGCCGGATTTTGTCTTGTCATCGCTGATGATGTATCCGCCGTTATCATAGATCAGGTTGTAGTATCCGGCCTGGTTGTTATCATTTCTCATTCCGAGACCGTACTGGGAACCATCATCCTTAGTAAGCTTCTTAGCTGCCTCTGTAACATCATCCCATGTCCAGTCAGCTGTCGGATAATCAAGTCCTGCCTCGTCAAATAATGTCTTGTTGTACCAGAGAGCGATTGTATCTATATCCTTCGGTACTGCATAATATTTATCATCGTATGTATACAGTCCCCAGATATCCTCCGGATAGTTCTCCGGATCGATCAGATCGCTGTCTTTGATCTTATCGGTCAGATCAAGAAGCATATCGTTGGACATGTATCTCTGACTCTCGTTGGAGTGCATCCAGAATACGTCCGGAAGGGAACCACCCTGTGCACCGGCCTCGAGCATTGTCCAGTACTCATCCCATTTAACAACGGAGATCTCTGTCTTGATTCCTGTCTTCTCTGTGAAGTCTGCGAGAATTTCTTTGATTCCCGGCTCCTGGTTGGTGTCCCAGATGGATACGGAAAGTGTAACATCGTCGCCCTTGGCATATACCGGAACTGCTGTCATTACCATGGCACCTGCTAACAATAATGCTGCTACTCTTTTGAAATTCATAACTTCTTCCTCCTTTTAAATCTTTCTTATTTTCCCTCTTTCTTTGGTCAGTTTTTATATTTTTCCACGTCTCTGACCGTTGATATTATTATAATTGCACATGGAAAAATGATAAATGGATTATTGTCATTTCAATATGGAAAAATGTTACTTTTTATTCATTTTATCCATTTTTTGTTCATACTTAGTTAATTATTCGTCATTTTTACATGTTTTCTTTCATTTATTACATATATTTTCATATTTTTCACTATTTATGAGCATATTTTGGCACCCATTTATTTCCTTGTAGCAAAACCAACATTTTTACATATCTGTTTTTGTATGTTTTTACTAACTCAGCACATGTATAAATGTCATTTTCCAAAAAACACAATTTTCCTTTCCTAACATAATTCCATGCGTGCCATCATTTTCACATGTGCACGCAAAGTTCCATGTTTTTTTATACAGTCCCATAAACCGTGCTGATACTTATCTGCGTCCCCTCTCTTTACACACAATCAAAAACTATGCTAAGATTAGCTGTATCGGACTTTTCCCATATGGTCTGTTTTCATTTCTACATTTCTATATAAGGAGGTATTTCGTTATGAATCTTTTAAATGAAGATAATGTCGTCCATGTATTTCTCAACAAGCTGGGTGACATCGTGATCGCCAATCTTCTTTTTATTCTCTGCTGCATCCCCGTGATCACCATTGGGCCGTCACTAACTGCCCTTTATCACTGCATGATGCGTACAGTAAAAGGGAATAACAACGGCACAACGAAAACATTTTTCAGAGCTTTTAAGGAAAACTTCAAACAGTCACTGATCATATGGCTGCTGATCCTTGCTGCCGGAACCATGATCATCCTGAATATCCGCTTTCTGCTCCATGCAGAAGGAAGCGCTGCACATATGCTGTTTTATCTTTCTGTGGGGGTTCTGACTTTGCTGATAATTTTTACTTTATACATATTCCCAGTGATCGCAACCTTTGCCAATACACTGGGGGCACTTTGCAGAAATGCATTTCTGCTAGCATTTATGCATTTCCCCACAACGATCGCCATTGCGGTGATCACGATCTTTCCATTGTATATGACATATCTCGATGCAAAGCTGCAGCCACTTTACGCATGCTGCTGGTTTTTCTTTGGATTTGGACTTGTAGCTTTTATAAATTCGATGCTGTTGTATCGATTTTTTAAGAAGCTGCTTCCTCCGGAGGAGGATATTTCGCTTTTGTGATGAAAAGCTTGGGAAAATTGTTATTTATTTAGATATAGTATTTTTAGATATAGTATTTTCGCTTTTCAAAGCGGAGGAAATCTGCGAGGGGGAAAGCACTCAGAGTTGCGAAGCCCGTTTTTCCCCCTCGCGCTCCCCCTTTCCAGGCACGCTATATTGTCGTACACTGTGGGAATGTGTTAGTGTATTGGCACGGCGATGTATTCTACGGTATTGATGATGCTGCGCTATGCCGATGAGGATGCCGATGTATTCTACGGTATTGATAATGCTGCGCTATGCCGATGAGGATGCCGATGTATTCTACAATATCAATATCACATCTCGCCCCAGTGCCAATACATTACCACAACAACTCACCTCCAAGTCGACAGCGAAGCGCCTCGACCCATTCTTCCCCGGCAGGCCACAGGGAAACTCAGCCTTTCGTCCCAGTCATCCAGCGCAGCGCTGATGACCTATCCAACTCCCGGGAAACCATCTCACTTCCCACTCTGAACCAAATTCCCACTCCGTCTACTCATTTTCCTATCTACTCTCTCCTTACTTGTAATCCCTCCGATAATCCAGAATTTTTACAGGAGGAATCAGATGCTATCTGCTCCCTCCTTACCTGTAATCCCTCCCGCCATCGCCACTCTATCCCTTCCGCCCTGAAAAGCCAGCCCGTGAGGCGTGTGCTGTCTGTCACCGG
>ENA-OQDM01000383-OQDM01000383.1-human-gut-metagenome-genome-assembly--contig:-NODE-383-length-26754-cov-1.678109_pt1 | contig 26754 bp, 30 predicted proteins | sample MGYA00242772_ERZ504605 | MGnify/ENA primary metagenome ERZ504605 (study PRJEB26092, sample SAMD00036348) | human gut metagenome | host: Homo sapiens | study: EMG produced TPA metagenomics assembly of... | reverse complement strand
CCGGAGATGATGGTTGGAATTTGAGAGTCTATGATTCTGTGGGAAATAAAGTTTCGGAATTTGCAGTGAAGACTAATTTTGACAGGATTTTAGGTGCAAAATTTATAAGTACAGATCATGTTGCGACAGCGTATGCTGGAAAAGCTACGTTATATGATCTTAATGGAAATGTCATATTCTCAAATGCAGATACAGAAGAAATAATTGTTATGAATATCTCACCGCGAGATGATGGATATTCAGTTTGTTTGCTGAAGGGAACGGTATCAGAGGAAAATTATATAACGATTCTTGATAATCAGGGACAAATGTGTTTTGAGCCGATAGCATGTAATGTTGGAATAATGGATACCCCATCTAGTTATGATAATGATGCGGTGTATGAAGAATATATAGGTGATTTACTTTCAGATGATGGCATTATGACAGTTCTAAATGAGGAGGAGACAATCTGCGTCAATTTAAAAGGTGAAAAGGTATTATCAATAGAATATGAACTTGATGAAGCGTTTCGTGATGGATGGCTGTCTCTGGGAAGGGCATATAGTGATGAGGACGCAAATGTTTATCATTATATAGAAAAATATGCGACTTCCGAAAGTGATTGGGATGGACAGGATACAACTGAATATATAGAAGAAAGTTCTGCAGACACAAACATTCAAAATGGAGAAAATAATCAGGAAGAGACTAATACAACCACGCAAGATACAAATATTTCAACTGAAAATACCACCGAATATATATTACCAGACAGCGATAGCCGTTACATATCAGAAAACGAATTGGGAGGGATGTCTTCAGAACAGTTAAGACTTGCAAGAAACGAAATATTTGCACGCCATGGAAGAAAATTTAAAGATGCACAATTACAAGAATATTTTAATACAAAATCATGGTACTCACCGCAATATGATGCGGATTCTTTTGATGAGAATATGGAACAGATACTCAATCAGTATGAATTAAAAAAATGCAGATGTAATTAAAACAAGAGAAAACGAAGTGCAATAATATATTATTAGGAGATTGGGTATGGATAACACAGGAAAAAATATGAAGGAGATTCTTAAAAAAGTATATTATTTAGAAAGAATCAATTATGAGCAAGGAAAAATGATAAATTGTTTATCGCAGCGTTGTCTGGAATTGGAGAGAGATAAGAAGAGAGAATTACCATTAGAGAATTATGTATCAGCATCGATAGATTCTGAAACTATTATCGGAATGGCTATGTTCGGAGCTGTAACAGGAGCAATCGTACTTGTTTGCTTAGGAATTTTTACAAGATTTAGTGTTAAGGGGTTTTTTTGGTCCGCTATTATCAGCAAATTTAATAGGTGCATTAATAGGGGTAATCTTGGGGCTACTTGTTGAACAAATGAAGGCATGGGATGCAGATGATAAAAACAAACAAGTGACAAAACATAATGATCGTGTTGTTCGTGAGAATGCAAAGCGGGTTGAAAAAATTAGAAAACAAATAGACGAGGTAAGAAAGGAATACTTGATTGTTTGTGATAATCAAAAAGAGACTCAGCAAATTTTAAATAATTTTTATAGCAAAAATATCATTTATCCCAAATACCGGGGATTGGTTCCGATTGCGGCTTTTTACGAATATTTCAATTCTGGAAGATGTGATACGTTAACAGGTCATGAGGGTGCATATAACATATATGAAACAGAAATCAGAATGAATATTATAATAGCGAAACTTGATGATGTGATATATAGGCTTGATGAAATTCGAGATAGACAGTATGCATTATATGATGCGATTGAAAACGCAGATGTAGTAGTTAACAACATGAATAACACGATAAATGGCCTTGTTGGAAATATGAAATCTGTAGTCGATAATCAGAATGTTATTGCATATAATACAAGGATCGCTGCTGAAAATACCGCTTTTTTGTCCTGGATGGAAATGATAAAGTAAATATCATTTTTATATAACAGGACTTTACCATTTTCTTTCTGTCTGGTATACTTAGAACTAAATGCAAATCAAACAGAAAGAGGAATAATCATGGCAAAATATACATTAATGAAAACAGAGGGCCGAGCGAAGCGCGCACAGTTTGAGACTGTACACGGTACGATCCAGACTCCTGTATTCATGAACGTAGGAACGATCGGTGCAATAAAAGGTGCTGTTTCCACACAGGACCTTTATGATATTGGAACACAGGTGGAACTGTCTAATACATATCATTTGCATGTGCGTCCAGGTGACAAAGTAGTGAAGCAGCTTGGCGGACTTCACAAATTTATGAATTGGGAGCGTCCGATTCTGACAGACTCCGGCGGATTCCAGGTCTTTTCCCTTGCGAAACTCCGCAAGATCAAAGAAGAAGGTGTCCATTTCCAGTCACATATTGATGGACACAAGATTTTTATGGGACCGGAAGAAAGCATGCAGATTCAGTCCAATCTCGGTTCTACCATAGCTATGGCATTTGATGAGTGCCCGAGCAGCGTGGCAGACAGAGATTATGTACAGAAATCCGTAGAGCGTACCACACGCTGGCTGGCAAGATGTAAAACAGAGATGGCCCGTCTTAACAGCTTGCCGGATACCATCAATAAAGAACAGCTTTTGTTTGGCATCAACCAGGGGGCTGTTTACGAGGATATCCGTATCGGACATGCAAAAGAAATCGCAAAAATGGATCTCGACGGTTATGCAGTTGGCGGATTGGCAGTCGGTGAGACACATGAGGAAATGTACCGTATTCTTGATGCAGTTGTACCGTATCTTCCACAGGACAAACCAACCTATCTCATGGGAGTCGGAACACCGGCCAATATCCTTGAGGGTGTAGAACGTGGTATTGACTTTTTTGACTGTGTATATCCAAGCCGCAACGGACGTCATGGACATGTATACACCAATCATGGCAAAATGAACATGTTTAATGCGAAATATGAACTGGATACACGTCCGATCGAAGAAGGTTGTGGCTGTCCGGCATGCCGTCATTACAGCAGAGCTTATATCCGTCATCTTCTCAAAGCGAAAGAAATGCTTGGAATGCGTCTCTGTGTTCTGCACAATCTGTATTTCTACAATCATATGATGGAAGAGATTCGTGATGCACTGGATGAAGGCAGATTTGCAGATTACAAAAAGATGCGTCTGGAAGGATTTGCAGCCGGAGAGTAGAAATAATACAACAGTCTCTGAATTATAGACAGAAATAATACAAAATGCTGAAAAACACTTGAAGTAACAGGCATTTTTGTGTATGATAATGTATAGTGTTCCTGAAAAAGGGAATGTAAGTCAGTAAACAGGAGGAATCTTAAATGAACGAAAGTACCGCAAGCATGGGTATGATGATTTTATGGATGGTTGTAATCTTTGGAGTTATGTACTTCCTGATGATCCGTCCGCAGAAGAAAGAGCAGAAGAGACTTCAGGCAATGCTCAACAGCATGGAAGTCGGTGACAGCATTGTTACCACAGGTGGCTTCTATGGAGTGATCATCGACATGACTGAAGAAGATGTGATCGTAGAATTCGGCAATAACAAGAACTGCCGTATCCCAATGAGAAAACAGGCTATTGCAGAAGTGGAGAAGGCAGAGCAGGCATCCGCATAACTGCAAATAAGAAAGTAAGTGCTGCGTCAGATGCAGCACTTCTTTTTTTTGAAGATTTTATTTAAGGAAATGTGCTTATATCAATCTTATATCAATACGTTCTAACTTTTACGTAGTAAAGGGTTGAAAAGTATAAAAAAGTGCGTTATTATAATAACAATATTCGCAACGAAAGGACTCTGCTTAAGTTTCGTGTGATGCAGAGAGAGGAAATGAAGAAATGGAATACAAGATCGCATTGATTCCGGGAGATGGAATTGGACCGGAAATCGTCAGTGAAGCAAAAAAGGTTCTTGATAAAGTATGTGAAAAATATCATCATACATTTACTTATTCAGAGGTGCTCCTCGGTGGAGCTTCTATCGACGTTCACGGTGTCCCGCTCACAGATGAGGCAATTGCCACTGCAAAAGCTTCAGATGCAGTTCTGATGGGCTCCATCGGAGGTGACGCAAAGACATCTCCATGGTACAAACTGGAACCATCCAAACGTCCGGAGGCAGGACTTCTTGCGATTCGTAAGGCATTAAATCTCTTTGCAAACCTTCGTCCGGCATATCTTTATAAGGAACTGGAAGAAGCATGCCCGATCAAGAAAGAAGTGATCGGAGAGAACGGATTTGACATGATCATTGTTCGTGAACTGACTGGTGGTCTTTACTTTGGAGAAAGAAAAACAATCGAAGAAAACGGAGTAAAGAAAGCAATCGATACACTTTCCTATAATGAAAATGAAATTCGCCGTATTGCAATCAAAGCTTTTGACATTGCAATGAAGAGAAGAAAAAAAGTCACAAGTGTAGACAAAGCAAACGTTCTGGATTCTTCCAGACTCTGGAGAAAAGTTGTAGAAGAAGTTGCAAAGGACTATCCGGAAGTCACACTGGAGCATATGCTGGTTGATAACTGTGCAATGCAGCTGGTGCATGATCCGGCACAGTTTGATGTTATCCTGACAGAGAATATGTTCGGTGATATTTTGTCTGATGAAGCAAGTATGGTAACAGGTTCTATCGGAATGCTTTCTTCTGCAAGTCTTAACGAGACGAAATTCGGTCTGTATGAGCCAAGTCATGGATCTGCACCGGACATCGCAGGACAGAATAAAGCAAACCCGATCGCAACAATCCTTTCAGCAGCAATGCTGCTTCGTTATTCTCTGAATCTTGATGAAGAAGCAGATGCAGTAGAAGCAGCCGTACAGAAGGTACTGACAGACGGATACCGCACCGGTGATATTATGTCTGAAGGCTGCAAAAAAGTCGGAACAAAAGAAATGGGGGATCTGATCGCAGCAGCAGTATAATTGCTTTGTACAGAACAATCCGTAAGTATCGTACAGATTAAGTAAAGAGGAGATAAGAAAATGAGAAGTGACGCAGTAAAAACAGGCTCACAACAGGCACCTCATCGTTCCCTGTTTAATGCCCTTGGATTAACAAAAGAAGAAATGGAACGTCCGTTAGTCGGAATCGTAAGTTCTTATAATGAGATCGTACCTGGACATATGAATCTGGACAAGGTCGTAGCAGCTGTAAAACAGGGTGTTGCAATGGCTGGTGGTACACCAATCGTATTCCCGGCAATCGCTGTTTGTGACGGTATTGCAATGGGACATGTCGGAATGAAATATTCTCTGGTAACAAGAGATCTGATCGCAGATTCTACAGAAGCAATGGCAATGGCACATCAGTTTGATGCACTGGTCATGGTTCCGAACTGTGACAAAAACGTACCTGGACTTCTGATGGCAGCTGCAGAATCAATGTTCCTACTGTATTTGTAAGTGGCGGTCCAATGATGGCAGGTCATATCCATGGACACAAGACAAGTCTTTCCAGTATGTTTGAAGCTGTCGGATCCTATGCAGCAGGCAAGATTTCAGAAGAAGAACTGACAGAATTTGAGAACAAAACATGTCCTACATGTGGATCCTGTTCCGGTATGTACACTGCAAACTCCATGAACTGCCTGACTGAGGTTCTCGGTATGGGACTTCGTGGAAACGGAACCATTCCGGCGGTATATTCCGAACGTATCCGTCTTGCAAAACATGCAGGTATGCAGGTTATGGAAATGTACCGCAGAAACATCCGTCCGAGAGATATTATGACAAAAGAAGCAATCCTGAATGCACTGACTGTAGATATGGCACTTGGATGCTCTACCAACAGTATGCTTCATCTTCCGGCAATTGCGCATGAAGTGGGAATGGATTTTGATATCAGCTTTGCAAATGAGATCAGTGAAAAAACCCCGAATCTCTGTCATCTTGCACCGGCAGGCCCGACATATATGGAAGACCTGAATGAAGCAGGCGGTGTTTATGCAGTAATGAATGAACTGAATAAGAAGGGCCTTCTTCATATAGAATGCATGACTGTAACAGGAAAAACAGTAGGCGAAAATATTAAAAACTGTGTAAATCTCAATCCGGAAGTTATCCGTCCAATCGACAATCCATACAGTCAGACAGGTGGACTTGCAGTACTGAAAGGAAATATCGCACCAGATGGTGGCGTTGTAAAACGTTCCGCAGTTGTAGAAGAAATGATGGTTCATGAGGGACCTGCGAGAGTGTTTGACAGCGAAGACGATGCGATCAAAGCTATCAAAGGTGGTAAGATCGTAGCCGGAGATGTGGTTGTTATCCGTTATGAAGGACCAAAAGGCGGCCCGGGAATGAGAGAGATGCTGAATCCTACTTCTGCAATTGCTGGTATGGGACTTGGTTCATCGGTTGCTCTGATCACAGACGGACGTTTCAGTGGTGCATCCAGAGGTGCCTCTATTGGACATGTCTCACCAGAAGCAGCTGTAGGTGGCCCGATTGCCTGATCGAAGAGGAGATATCATCAGTATCAATATTCCGGAACTGAAACTGGAAGTCAAAGTTTCTGATGAAGAGATGGCAGCAAGAAAAGCAAAATGGCAGCCGCGTGAACCAAAGATCACAACCGGATATCTTGCAAGATATGCTGCAATGGTTACCTCAGGCAACAGAGGAGCAATCCTTGAAGTGCCAAAAGCAAAATAAGAGAAAAGCGATTATTTGATAAACATTAGGAGGAAATACGATGCAGCTTACAGGTGCAGAGATCATCATTGAATGCCTGAAAGAACAGAAGGTAGATACTGTTTTTGGCTATCCGGGTGGGGCAATCCTTAACGTTTATGATGCTCTCTATAAACATAGTGATGAGATTCAGCATATTCTGACATCTCATGAACAGGGTGCTTCTCATGCGGCAGACGGTTATGCCCGTGCTACTGGAAAAGTCGGGGTATGCCTGGCAACTTCAGGACCTGGGGCTACGAATCTGGTTACAGGTATTGCTACAGCTTATATGGATTCCGTTCCGGTTGTGGCAATCACGGCGAATGTTGGCAAACCACTTCTTGGAAGAGATTCTTTCCAGGAAGTAGATATTGCAGGAATCGTTATGCCGATTACAAAACACAGCTTTATTGTAAAAGACATCACAATGCTGGCAGACACACTCCGCAAGGCATTTTACATTGCCAAGAGCGGACGTCCGGGTCCGGTACTGGTTGATGTGACAAAAGATGTGACAGCAGCTACTTATGAATATTCCGTACGCCGTCCGGCTACGATCAATCGTGAAGTTGAAACGATTCGTAAGGAAGATCTTGAAACTGCTGCACAGATGATCGAAGAAGCAAAGAAACCATATATTTTCGTCGGTGGTGGTTCTGTTATTTCCGGTGCTTCCAAAGAAATCAGTGAGCTGGCACATAAGATCCAGGCACCGGTTTGCGACAGTCTTATGGGAAAAGGTGCTTTTTCAGGGGAAGATCCATTGTATACCGGAATGCTTGGTATGCATGGAACAAAGACTTCCGACCTTGGTGTAAACTCAGTGTGACCTGTTGATCGTATTGGGTGCACGCTTCAGCGACCGTGTTACAGGAAATGCAAAGACATTTGCGAAACAGGCAAAGATCCTGCAGATTGATGTGGATGCGGCCGAAATTAATAAGAATGTTTTGGTAGATGCGTCAGTAATCGGAGATGTAAGAGAAGTTCTTCGCAGACTTCTTGAAATGATCCCGGAAGAACAGCATCCGGAATGGATCGAACATATTCAGGAGATGAAAGCAAAATATCCTCTGACTTATGATCATTCCCAGCTTACCGGACCATATATTATAGAGAAACTCTATGAAATCACCAAAGGTGACGCAATTATTTCAACAGATGTCGGTCAGCATCAGATGTGGTCAGCGCAGTACTTCAAGTACAAAGAACCACGTACATTCCTGACTTCCGGTGGTCTCGGAACAATGGGATACGGACTTGGAGCTGCGATTGGTGCAAAGATGGGGAGACCGGACAAAACAGTTGTCAACATTGCCGGCGATGGCTGTTTCAGAATGAACATGAATGAAATCGCGACAGCAGTACGTTGCCATAAACAGCTTTTACAGATTGTTATGAACAATCATGTGCTGGGTATGGTACGTCAGTGGCAGACCTTATTCTATGACCACAGATATTCACACACCGTTCTTGACGATGCCGTGGATTTTGTGAAAATATCTGAGGGCATGGGAGCGAAAGCATTCCGTGTCACGAAGATGGAAGAAGTAGAGCCGGCGATCCGTAAGGCACTGGCTATGGACGAACCTGTAGTACTGGATTGCTGGATCGATCAGGATCTCAGTGTATTTCCTATGGTACCTGCAGGCGCAAGTCTGAATGAAGTTTTTGATGAGGAGGATATGAAGAACAATGAGCAGAGTGTATAATTTTTCTGCAGGACCGGCTGTACTGCCGGAACCTGTGCTGAAAGAAGTAGCAGACGAGATGATGGATTACCAGGGAACTGGAATGTCCGTCATGGAGATGAGCCACAGAAGCCCGGAGTTTCAGAAGATCATTGATGATGCAGAGCAGGATCTCAGAGATCTGATGAAGATACCGGACAATTACAAGGTATTATTCCTTCAGGGCGGTGCTTCTCAGCAGTTTGCCATGATTCCAATGAACCTGATGAAAAACAGAGTTGCTGACTATATTGTTACCGGTCAGTGGGCAAAAAAAAGCATATCAGGAAGCACAGAAGTATGGAAAGGTAAATAAGATTGCATCTTCTGAGGACAAAACTTTCTCTTATATTCCGGATTGCAGCGACCTTCCGATCAGCCCGGATGCAGATTATGTATACATTTGTGAAAATAATACAATTTACGGAACAAAATTCAAAACACTTCCGAATACAAAAGGCAAAACTCTGGTAGCAGATGTTTCCTCCTGTTTCTTATCTGAGCCTGTAGATGTAAGTAAATATGGCATTATCTACGGCGGTGTTCAGAAAAATATCGGACCTGCAGGCATGGTTATTGCAATCATTCGTGAGGATCTTATTACAGAGGATGTTCTTCCGGGAACACCAACCATGCTTACATACAAAACACATGCAGATGCAGGATCTCTCTACAATACTCCGAATGCTTACTGCATTTATGTATGCGGCAAAGTTTTCAAATGGCTCAAAGCGATGGGCGGACTGGAAGAAATGCAGAAGAGAAACATCGAGAAAGCAAAGATCCTTTATGATTATCTGGATCAGAGCAAACTCTTCAAAGGTACTGTAGAGCCAAATTCCCGTTCTCTTATGAATGTTCCTTTTGTTACAGGTGACAAGGATATGGATGCCAAATTTGTAAAAGAAGCAAAAGCAGCAGGTCTTGTAAACCTTAAAGGACACAGAACTGTAGGCGGTATGCGTGCAAGTATCTACAATGCAATGCCAAAAGAAGGCGTAGAAGCCCTTGTTGCATTCATGAAAAAATTCGAGGAGGAAAATGTATAATGTTCCAGTATAAATGCCTCAACCCTATATCCCAGACAGGCCTTGGCCTGTTTGGTGAGGAGTACAAACAGACAGAAGAATTAAATGATGCTGATGCAGTTCTGGTAAGAAGTGCAAAGATGCATGATATGGAGCTTCCTGAGAACGTTAAGGTTATTGCCCGTGCAGGTGCAGGTGTTAATAATATTCCGGTTGAGCAGTGTGCAGAAAATGGTATCGTGGTATTTAATACTCCAGGTGCCAATGCAAATGGTGTGAAAGAGCTTGTTCTTGCCGGCATGCTTCTGGCTTCCCGTGATATCGTTGGAGGTATCGAATGGGTTGCTCATGAAGAGGACAAAGAACATATCGACAAACTGGCTGAAAAACAGAAAAAGCAGTTTGCCGGATGTGAGATCAGTGGAAAGAAACTTGGTATCATCGGTCTTGGTGCGATTGGAGCTATGGTTGCAAATTCTGCAACACATCTTGGCATGGAAGTTTACGGATATGACCCGTTTATTTCCATCGATGCAGCGTGGAATCTGTCAAGAACCATCAAACACAGCAAATCTCTGGATGAAATCTACAGCCAGTGTGATTATATCACGATCCATGTACCGCTGACAGATAATACGCGTAAGATGATCGACAAAGAAGCTTTCACAAAGATGAAAGAGGGTGTCGTTCTTCTGAACTTTGCAAGAGACCTTCTTGTTGATGAAGAAGCTTTGATCGAAGCTCTTGACAGTGGTAAGGTTAAGAAATATGTAACAGACTTTGCAAATCCGCTTGTGGCTGGAAGACCAGGAATCCTCGTTACACCACATCTTGGTGCATCCACAGCGGAATCTGAAGAAAACTGTGCAGTAATGGCTGTAAAAGAAGTCAGAGATTTCCTTGAAAACGGAAATATCAAAAAATTCTGTAAACTTCCCAAACTGTGACATGGGAACATGTATAGCAGTTGGACGTATTACCATCTGTCACAAAAACATCCCGAATATGATCAGTCAGTTTACCAAGATCCTTGGAAGTGAAGGACTGAATATTGCAGATATGACAAATAAGAGTCGTGGAAGCTATGCATATACGATCATTGATCTGGAAAGTGCAGCATCTAAAGAAGCACTTGATGAATTAAAAGCAATTGAAGGTGTATCTAAGGTTCGCGTGATCAAATAAAAATCGAAAAAAGTCCCGGATGATTCAGATAAAATCGTCCGGGACCTTTTGTATATTCAGTTAGAAAAGTTTTGAAAAATTATTTGCGGCTTTCAATAAAAGCTTCGACTTCTTCGCGGGTTGGCATAACGCGAAGTGCACCCTTTCGTGTGGTAATGAGAGATGCAGCAGCATTTGCAAAAGTAAGAAGTTCTTTCAGATTTTCTTCTGTGAGATCATTGAGGCCGTGGTCAAGTACATAATTTAAAGTACTTGCACAGAAAGTATCTCCGGCACCGGTAGTCTCTATTGTATTTTCCTGAAGGAATGGAGCTGCTTCTACTCGCATATTTTTATAGTATGCACGGCTTCCATCCTTACCCAGTGTGATAAGGATGAGCGGAATGTTGTATTTCTCCTGGATCATAGCAGCACCTTTATCATAATCTGTTGTACCACACATGAATTCTACTTCATTATCGGAGATTTTGAGAACATCACATTTGGACATGCCGTATTCAATCTCAGCTCTGGCATCATCCAGGGATTTCCAGAGAGGTGGACGCAGGTTAGGGTCAAAGGTAATGATACATCCGGCTTCTTTGGCAAGTTCGATCGCATGGCGGGTAGCTTCACGTACACCTTCGTGAGTAGAAGAGAGTGTTCCGAAATGGAAGATGCGGGAGGATTCAATCAGTTCCTTTTGAACTTCGTCTTTAGTGAGCATCATATCTGCACCTGGATCTCGATAGAAAGAAAAATCACGGTCACCATCCGGATATGTATGAACAAAGGCAAGAGTGGTATGATATTTTTCGTCCAGAATTAGATTGCGTGTGTCGATACCGACCTCTTCAACCGCTGATTTTAACTGATTTCCGAACATATCTTTGCCGACTTTGCCGATAAAAGCAGTTTTTTTTCCAAGACGTTCCAGCATGGCAAGAACATTACATGGGGCTCCACCCGGATTGGCTTCCATAAGAGGGTTGCCCTGGGAACTGAAACCGTTTTCAGTGAAGTCAATAAGAAGCTCGCCAAGAGCTGTTACATCAAATTGTCTTTTTTCCATATCAATAAAGACCTCCTTGTTTCATATGTTCTTTGATATATTCAATTTATCGTAGAGAACTCTTTTTGTCAAACTAATTTCGGTATATTCTTTATTTTTATACAAAAAAATGATAAACTAAAACAAAGGAATGCAATTTGAGAATTGTATTTCAGAATGGAGGCATGAATTATGGAAAGCAAAGTATATAAATATATGGACTGGCCGGAGATTGAAGCAGTTGTTTATGCAGAAGAAGCATCGCCGAAAGATCTGATGGCACCTCGGCTTACTGCAGATGGTATTCTGATCCAGGGATTTTTTCCGGATGCAGAGAAGGCAGAAGTTCTTGTAGATAAAAAGGCATATGAGATGGAGAAACAGGATGATGCCGGTTACTTTGCGGCAATGATTCCGGGAAGAAAGATCCCGGCATATCAGTATCGCATTACCAGAGGAGAAGAAATCAGGATTTTTGCAGATCCTTATGCATTTCCGGGACAGATCACAGAGGCAGAAGAAAAAGCTTTCTGTGCAGGTGTTTTTTATCATGCATATGAGAAGCTTGGAGCTCATCCGATGGAAATTAATGGTGTGGAAGGAACTGCATTCGCAGTCTGGGCACCAAATGCACTCCGTGTCAGCGTAGTAGGCAATTTTAATAACTGGGATGGTCGCTGCCATATGATGCATCGTATGCCTATGTCTGGTATTTTTGAATTGTTTATTCCAGGTGTGAAAGCCGGTGAAATCTATAAATATGAAATAAAACTAAAAGGCGGTGCGGTACAGCTTAAATCGGATCCATATGCTGCCTGTACGGAGGTTCCTCCGGCATCGGCCTCTGTTGTTACAGATCTTCGTGGGTTTAAATGGGATGATGAAGCCTGGATGAAAGATCGTGAAAGATTCAGCGATCGTAAACAGCCGATTTCTATTTATGAGACCAGTCTTTCCAAATGGAAAAATGCTGCCGAGCTTGTTAAATATCTTAAAAATCTGAAATATACACATGTGGAACTTCATCCGGTAATGGAATATCTTGATGATGAAGCTGGAGAATACAGTACATTTGCATATTATGCACCAGACCGCAGATTTGGAACACCGGCAGATTTTCAGAATTTAGTAAATGAACTTCATAAAGAAAATATTGGTGTGATCCTGGATTGGACACCTTCGCATTTTCCAAGAACTGAGGGTGGATTAGAACAGTTTGATGGAACACCTTTATATGAAAATCCGGATCCATCAATGGCTATTCATCCGATGTGGGGAACTCTTTTATTCAATTTTGAAAGTCCGATGGTCAAAGATTTTCTTCTGGCAAATGCTTTTTACTGGCTGGAATTCTATCATGCAGATGGTTTAAGACTGGATGATGTGGATTCTATGCTGTATCTTGACTTTGGCAGAGAATATGGACAGTGGAGACCAAATATTTATGGAACCAATGAAAATCTTGCAGCTGTAGAATTGCTGAAACATCTGAATTCTATTTTGGCAAAGAAGCTTCCAGGAACGATTACGATCGCGCAGGAAGATGGTCTTTGGTCAGAACTTACTGGAAGTGTTGAGGATGACAATATTGGATTTTCTTATAAATGGAACAATAACTGGGCAGGAGATTTTCTGAATTACCTTTCCAAAGATCCGATCGAGCGTCAGTATGTACATGATCAGTTGACACTTTCTATGCTGTACACTTACTGCGAACACTTTGTTCTTCCACTTGGAATCAGAGAAACCGGTGATCAGAAGAGTTTTATGGCAAAACTTCCAGGTGATGAGTTACAGAAACTGAGCCAGATCCGGGCTGCATATTCCTACATGATGCTGCATCCAGGCTGCAAGATGATGGCACCGGACAAAGAGCTTACGGATGAAATGAAGAGATTTATCCACGATCTGAATGAGATGTATGTCTCTCAGCCGGCATTGTCACTCATGGATAATGATTATGAAGGATTTGAATGGATCCAGCTTATGAAATATGAAGAAAATGTCCTGACATTCCTTCGCAAAACAGAAAATCCTGAAGAAACACTTCTTGCGGTATGTAATTTTGCTGCAGTTCCATATGAGAATTATCAGATGGGTGTTCCATTCTACGGAAAATACAAAGAGATCTTCAACAGTGACCGCAAAGAATATGGCGGACAGGGAATAGTAAACGTAAGGGCAAAAACCTGCAAACAGGCAGACTGTGATGAAAGAGAATATTCTGTTACCTTTAAGCTTCCTGCACTGGGCGTGGCTGTTTTTTCCTGCACACCGGGCAAAAAGCCGGAGAAACTGGCAGTAGCAGCGAAGAAACCGACAACTGCCAAAAAGACCGCCCGCAAGACAGCACCAAAGAAGGAAAGTGCAAAAAAGGTTGCTGCAGAAAAAGTAGCTGTAAAGAAAACAGTAGCGAAGAAAGCCGGTGAAAAAAAAGACCGTTTCCAGAAAAACAGTAAAAAAAGATATTGCAGTATAATAGAAATGCCGTCAGAATAGAATCTGGCGGCATTTTTAGGCAAAAAAAAAGCTGAAAATGGGACTCGAACCCACGACCCCTTCATTACGAGTGAAGTGCTCTACCAACTGAGCTATTTCAGCTTGTGTTCAGACACAAAATATATTATAGCGTATTTTTGATAAAATGCAAGAAAAATTTTGTTTTCCCCTGCATTATTTTCAGTACTTGCAATGAGTGAGATTTATGTTATGATATGAGAATATGAATATAGTATTTGTATAACGCATTAACTTGTTAAAGTGCCATTCTGTCAAGTTGTCTGAATGAAGCAGATAACATCCAGAAGTGGCAGAGGGAGATGAGTTTTATGATAGATGAAACCGGACAGCGTATTTTGCGGCTGATTGATGTACATAAAGATCAGATCATTGCATTTGCTGATGGATATTGCAGCGCATCCGGAACCTGGATATGAAGAATTTCGTACAGCCGGGAAGACTGCAGAAGTTCTGAAGAATTTAGGATATAAAGTGACAGAACATCTTGCCCGTACCGGTGTGAAGGGAACGAAAAGTATAAAAGAAGGTCCTTCCCTGACTGTGATCGGAGAACTGGATGCGATTGGATGTCATTCCCATCCTAATGCGAATCCGGTAACAGGCGTGCTCATGCCTGCGGTCATCATGCACAGATGGCGGCAATGATCGGATGTGCGATCGCAATGGCAGATCCGGATGTGCAGAAATGTCTTGCGGGAACTGTGAATTTTCTTGCAGTTCCTGCAGAGGAGTACATTGATGCAGACAAACGTGCCAGATTAAAAAAAGAAGGCATTGAGTTCTGTTGCGGTAAAAGCGAGATGATTCGCACAGGTGTCTTCGACGATACGGACATTGCATTAACGACGCATGTGCATATGGTTCCTGTTGAAGAAGATTTTTATCTTGGGAATCCGGCCTGTAATGGCTACAGTGCAGAGCGTGTTACGGTGCGGGGAAAGGCTGCACATGGAGCTATTGACCCATGGAATGGTGTCAATGCTTTAAGTATAACGACAAGTGCAATTCAAATGATGGGACTGATGCGTGAGACTTTCCGTGAAGAAGATCATGTTCGACTTCATAATGTGATCCGGAAGGCCGGCGATGTGATCAACAGTGTGCCGGACGAGGCAATTGTTGAGACGAAGGTTCGTGCAGCATCGCTTGACAAGATTTGTGAGATTACAGATATGGTAAATCGTGCGTATGCCGGTTCAGCCTATGCTTTTGGTGGAAAAATAGAAATGGAGAAGCTTCAGGGTTATATGCCGATCATCCCGAGAGCAGCAGACAACACACTGATCGAGGCGGCGGATGATCTTGGACTGAATTATCGTACAGTACAGAAAGGTGATTTTAATAATGCCTGCACGGATGTAGGAGATCTCAGCCATTTTGTTCCGGTTGTGAATTTTACATTCAAGGGTTTTGAAGGAAAACTTCATGGGGCAGATTTCAAGATCACAGATCCGGAAAAAGCCTATATTTTACCGGCGAAGCTTCTGGCACTGACTGTATATAAACTTCTTAAGAATGGCGGACAGGAAGCAAAAAAGATTACAAAAAGCTATACACCAGTATTCAATAAGGAAGTTACATTCAGTATGTGAAGAATACGATAGAATAAAATGTAAGGAATTGCTGAATGCAGGAATACAATAAAACAGCAGGAGGAAAGACAAAAGACAAATGGCAGAAAAATGTTTGGAATTAAAAAGATATCAGGAAGTCGTTTTCAAAAGATGAAGTGGTTCTGAAGGAAATCAGTCTCTCTATCGACAAGGGGGAGTTTATTACACTTCTGGGTTCCTCGGGATGTGGAAAGACGACAACTCTGCGTATCATAGCAGGTCTGGAGACACCGGATTCCGGCAAGGTATATCTGGAGGGAAAAGATGTCACAGCACTGGCACCGGAAGCACGTGATGTAAATACAGTATTTCAGAATTATGCGTTATTTCCACATATGACAGTGGCGGATAACATTGGATATGGACTGAAATTGAAAAAGATACCAAAAGCAGAGATTAAAAAACGAGTATCTGAGATGCTGGAACTGGTACAGCTTCCAGGATACGAGAAGAGAAAGCCGTCAGAACTTTCCGGTGGACAGAGACAGCGTGTGGCAATTGCCCGTTCGCTGGTCAATAATCCGAAGGTGCTGCTTCTGGATGAGCCGTTGGGAGCACTGGATCTGCAGCTGCGCCGTGCCATGCAGCTTGAACTGAAGAGGTTACAAAAAAAGCTTGGAATTACTTTTATTTATATTACGCATGACCAGGAAGAGGCAATTAACATGTCCGACCGTATTGCTGTCATGAATAAAGGAACCTTTGAACAGATTGGGACACCGGATGAGATCTATAATCATCCAAAAACCAGTTATGTGGCGACTTTTGTTGGAAATGCCAATATTTTAAAAGGTACTGCGCAGGAAACAGAAGCAGATATTCTCAAAGTTTCACTTGCAGGCAGTATTGTTTCTGCTGTGGCAGAAGGCAAAAAAATTGCTCCGGGTACACCAGTGACGCTGGCTGTCCGCAGTGAGAATATGATTTTTGATGAGACTTGCCAGAGTGGTATGGAAGCGGTTGTTGTTGAAAAAAGTTTTGCAGGCGGACTTCTTCGTGTTGTGTTGAAGCTTGCAGATGGAACAGAAGTTATTGCAAACAGACATGGAATTGATGCCGGTGTGCAGCCGGGACAGAAAGTCACCTGTCATTTTGATGCTGAGAATGCGGTTCTGGTTGATCTTCCGTCTGAGACAGAAAGCGGGGCGGCAGTATGAAGAAACATAAATCCGGCTCTGTCTGGATGATCCTGCCGTTGTATATCTTTACGATCATTTTTGGTTGCAGGCCCGCTGCTTTATATGGTGGCATTAAGCTTTGCACAGCCAAAAGCAGGTCATGGTGTGGAGTGGGTATTTACACTCGCAAATTATAAAAAAATTCTTGATCCGGTCTATATGAAAACATTCACCGGTTCTTTCCAGCTTGCTGTGACCAGTACGATCATTATCTGTCTGATCGGTTATCCGTTTGGCTACTTTATGGCGAAGCTTTCTGAACAGTGGAAAAAACGTGCTATGATCTTTCTGATGCTGCCGTTCTGGGTCAATTCCTTGATTCGTCTGTATGGCTGGATGATTATTTTACAGACAAAGGGGCTTCTGAATCATGCCCTTAAGAGCCTTGGACTGATCGAGAAACCTTTGCGTATCTTGTACAGCTATCCGGCAATCGTGATCGGTATGACTTATGTGCTTCTTCCATTTATGATCCTGTCTGTATATTCCAGCGCAGAAAAATTGGACTGGTCACTGGTGGAAGCGGCAAGAGATCTTGGAGCGAGCCCCTTTAAAGCTTTCTGGACGGTTTCTTTTAAACTGACACTGCCGGGGCTGTTATCCGGTGTGATTCTGACATTTATTCCGTCCATGGGTTTGTTCTTTATTGCTGATATTCTTGGTGGAAATAAGATCGTTCTCGTCGGCAGCCTGATCCAGGAACAGATGACAAAAGGAAACAACTGGCCGTTTGCAGCGGCGCTGGCAGTTGCCCTGATGATCCTTACAACACTGATGATCATGTTGTATCGAAAAGTAACAAATGCAAAAGAATTGGAGGGTGTGGGATGAAAAAAAAGAATTCAAAGCTCTCCGGGTTTTATCTTGGACTGATTTTTGTACTGATGTATCTGCCAATCGCGGTGGTTATCGTATTTTCCTTTAATGAATCAAAGCTTCCTGTAAGATTTACCGGATTTTCTCTGAAATGGTATCAGGAACTGATTCATGATGATGCAATGATCGAGGCACTTGGAAACAGCCTCTTTCTGGGTGTGGTGAGCTGCCTGGTATCTGCTGTGATCGGCACCCTGGGTGCAGTAGGACTTTCCAGGATCCACTGGAAGACAAAAGGGATTCTGGAATATATTTCTATTTTACCGCTGATGATCCCTGAGATCATCCTTGGTATGGTACTGATGGCATTTTTCTATATGATGAATCTGCCATTTGGTATGCTGACATTACTGATCGGTCATACCGTTTTCTGTGTGCCATATATACTGATGGAAGTCAAGGCACGACTGGCGGGCATGGATCCGTCACTTGAGGAAGCAGCGAGAGACCTCGGAGCCGGTCCCTTCCGGGCATTCTGGGACATCATCTTACCGCTGATCATGCCGGCGGTGTTGTCCGGATCCCTTCTGGCGTTTGCAATGTCCATGGACGATGTCGTCATCAGTATCTTTATCAACGGGCCACGTCTGGCAACTTTGCCGATTAAGGTCTATACCCAGATCAAGACCGGTGTTACGCCGGAGGTCAATGCTCTCTGCACGATCATGCTGGTGTTTACGCTGTTGATCCTTCTGGTTTATAATCTGATCGGAAAGCTGACAAAACATAGAACTAAATAATCAGGACCAAAAAAGTCAAAAATAGCAAAAACAATGAATAAACTCTTTTCAATGAAGTCAAAGTAGGCTATACTTAAATTCATAGGCTTCATGAAGAGTTTATAATAAAAGACAAGAGGAGAGAAGGCTATGAAAAAATTAGTAGTATGCGCATTATGTGCAGCAATGGTCATTCCGGCTATGAGCGTGTCTGTAAGTGCAGATTCCAAAGAGCTTGTACTCTACACATGGGAAAACATGTTCCCACAGGAAGTACTGGATGGTTTTGAAGAAGAAACTGGAATAAAAGTGGTATATTCCAATTTCGACACTGATGAAAACATGTTGGAAAAGCTTTCCATGGCAAAAGGTGGAGACTACGACGTTGTTGTTGCAGATGATTATATTATCGAAACCGCAATCCAGGAAGGTCTTGTAGAAAAACTTGATACATCCAAATTATCCGGATGGGATAACATCAACCCGCTGTATCAGGGACAGTTCTATGATCCGAACGATGAATATACTGCACCATATGGAGCAGGTATTCCGTTGATCGTATATGATCCGGATATGGTAGATATTGATATCAAGGGATATAATGATCTCTGGGATCCGTCACTTGAAGATAGCATTGCACTGACTGCAAACTATCGTGTTATCAATGGTATCACAAACCTTGTACTTGGTCAGGATTTCAATGATCAGGATACAGATGATATCGCTAAAACAGGTGAGAAACTTCTGGAGCTTGCACCGAATGTTCGTCTGATTCAGGATGACAATACACAGGATTCTCTTCTGAACGGAGAGGCAAGTGTTGCATTCCTGTACACTTCACAGGTAACAGCCGCCCTTCAGGAAAATCCGGACCTTAAAGTCGTATATCCGGAAGAAGGTCTTGGATTTGGTGTAATGGGAATGTTCATTCCGAGCCAGGCACCGGACAAGGATGAGGCATATCAGTTCATGGATTACATTCTTCAGCCGGAAAATGCAGCAAAATGTTTCGATTATATCGGATACTACAGCACAAACAAAGCAGCAGATTCCCTGCTTGAGAATCAGGACCTTGTAGTACCGGATTCCGTAACAGAGGGATCAGCAGTAGAAAATATCAGCGCAGAAGCAGAAGAAGCTACAATAAGAACTGGACAGAGTTCAAAGCTGCCTGCGACTGATAAAATAAGGGGGGAAGCAGGATGGAAATCTATAAAGGTACTGCTACCTTTTCAGGAATAGCCATCGGCAAGATACTGTATTACAGCAGAGGGGAATACCAGATACGTCAGTGTCTGGTCAGCAACATAAAAAAAGAAATCAGTAATTTTCAGGAAGCCCGGCTTCAGGCGGTTCAGAAACTTCATGAGCTGTATGAAGCCAACAGGCTTCTGAATGAACAGGAGGCCGGTGTTTTTCTTCGCCAGATTAAACTTCTGGAATCCGAAAGTTACCAGAATGCAATTGAAAGCAGCATTGCCAATGAAAAGGTAAATGCTGCTTATGCAGTTATGATCAACAGAGATGAACTGGTTGAGACATTCCGACATCTGGAAGAGCCGGTCATTCGAAGAAGAATCAATGATATGCAGGAGATTTCCAACCGTCTGATCCAGATACTGGGTGGTGCAGCCATCCGTATTAATCTTGGGGACGAACCTGTGATCCTGGTTGCGGAGGCATTGTCGCCGACTGAGATTATGGAAATGGACAAGGATAAACTTCTGGCTGTGGTCATGCATCATGGTTCAGCAGTATCTCATGCATCAATTATGGCGAAAACAATGGAAATTCCAACTTTGGTCGATGTTGCAGCTGATGATGAGTGGGATGGAAAGACAGCAATCGTAGATGGTTATACAGGAACTTTTTATCTTAACCCGGATGCGGAAATCCAGAAAGAATATGAGATTCGTCTGGAAGCGGATCGAAGAGAGAGAGAGGAACTTCTGAAACTGAAGGCGCAGAAAGATGAAACAAAGGATGGCAGCAATATTGGTCTTTATGCCAATATTGGAAATATGAGTGATCTGAGCAGTGTCCTTTTTATGGCGCCAAGGGAATTGGGCTTCTGCGAAGTGAGTTCCAGTATCTTGGAAGAGAAAATTATCCGAGAGAAAATGAACTTTTCCGTGCATATAAAAAAGTAGCAGAGACAATGGGCGAGAGACTTGCGGTGATCCGTACTGCGGATCTCGGAGCAGACAAGCAGGCTCCGTATCTGGACATTCCGCAGGAAACCAATCCTATCATGGGCAACCGTGGGATTCGTCTCTGTCTTGACCGAAGAAGAATGTTTAAAGCACAACTTCGTGCAATTTATCGTGCCAGTGCGTATGGTAATCTCGCAATGATGTTCCCGATGATCGATTCTGAAGAAGAAATGGATGAGATATGGCAGATCATTGAGGAAGTAAAAGAAGGACTGCGCGAAAAAAACATTCCATTTAAAGAGATCATGACAGGAATCATGATCGAGACACCGGCAGCAGTCATGATTAGCCGGGAACTTGCAAAACATGTTGATTTCTTAAGTATTGGAACCAATGACCTGACACAGTATACGCTTGCGATGGATCGTCAGAATCCTCTTCTGAAAGACAAATACAACGATCATCATCCGGCAATTCTTCGTATGGTGCGTATGGTTGTGGATGCGGCACATCAGGAAGGCCGTAAGGTTGGCATCTGCGGAGAAATCGCAGCGGACACAGCACTGACGAAAAAATTTCTGGAGATGGGAGTTGATTTTCTGTCTGTTGTTCCGGCGTGTGTACTTCCGGTACGAAAAGCAATTCGTGAGACAGATCTTGGCGGAGAGAAAGTTTCTGCTGTTAAATGAGGATTATAATGAATAAAAAAAGTAAAGTCATTCTTCTTCCCTGTAATTCTTACAGGGAAGAAATTGTTTATGAGAATCTTGAAATCGGACTGGAGCTTCTGGGCGGAATCGAGAATATTGTCGGTAAAGAAGAGTCTGTATTGCTGAAGCCGAATCTTCTAAAGAAAGCGGAAGTTGATAAGGCAGTGATCACACATCCGACGGTTGTGGGAATGTTTGCCCGACTGATGAGAGAAAAAGGATATCAGGATATGGCACTTGCAGATTCCTGCGGAAATGGAACAACTTCTAAAGTGATCCATGGGACAGGAATGGATATGTATCTTGAGAAACTGGATATTCCGGCTATTGATTATACGACGGGAATCCATGTAGACTATCCGAAAGGAATACAGGCAAAAGAATTTATTTTGCCGAAAGAACTTCTGGAAAAAGACTGTGTGATCTCTCTTTGCAAAATGAAGACGCATGCACTGGAACGCATCACGGGAGCTGTGAAAAACAGCTATGGATTCGTTTATGGATTTCACAAAGCCAAAGGTCATACATTGTACCCAAGTGCAGACAGTTTTGCCCGTATGCTTGTCGATCTGAATCAGTATGTGAAGCCGCGGCTGTATATTATGGATGGAATTGTGGCCATGGAGGGGAACGGACCAGGTTCCGGAGATCCTGCTCCAATGAATGTGATGCTGATGTCACGGGATCCAGTTGCACTTGATAGTGTGTTCTGTAACCTGATCCATCTGAATCCGGAGATGGTTCCAACGAATTATCATGGAGAAAAAATGGGACTTGGTACCTGGCGTCGGAAGAAATTGAAATTGTTACTCCGTCCGGTGAGATTTCAATGAAGGATGCAGTAGCACAGTATGGAAATCCGTATTTTGATGTAGATCGGAGAGTGGTACGTTCCGGTATGTGGGAACGTCTTGCGAAAGCCTTGAATATTTTTCAGAAGAAGCCTTATATTGAGCCGGAGCGTTGTATCAGGTGTGGGATTTGCGTGAAGAGCTGTCCGGTTCCGGACAAGGCCGTTGATTTCCGTAAAGGCAGAGAGAATCCACCAGTATATGATTATAAGAAATGTATCCGTTGTTTCTGCTGCCAGGAGATGTGTCCCGAAAAAGCAATCCAGGTGAAATGATTAGGCCGGAAATTCAATCATGCCTTAAATTGTTGCATGGAAAAGGAGCTTCTGCATTATAGATGAATATATGTCTGTTTTGCAAAAGCTCCTTTAGATTGTTTGTTTATAAGTTGTGTCCGATCAAAATTTACAAACTGGATCAGTTCAAACAAAAATTATCGCTTATCTGATCGTGTCATGCAAAGCTTTGATGAATGAAGGAGTGGTACCGCAGCAACCACCAACAACAGAAGCACCGTTTTCAATCAGGACTTTCATATGATGGGCGAATTCTTCTGCATTCATGCTGTATACAGCATTTCCCTTTTCATCGATGACCGGCATACCGGCATTTGGTTTGGCGATAACTGGAATAGAAACATTTTCTTTAATGTTTCGAACAACAGATACCAGCTGATCAGGTCCCACTGAGCAGTTGATACCTACAGCATCTGCGCCGGCTGCTTCAAGAGAAACAGCTGCTTCCACAGCATTTCCACCACTGAAGATACTTCCATCAGCTTCAACAGTCATGGTACACATGATCGGAAGATCACATACAGAAGCGGCGGCATCTACAGCTGCAAGAGTTTCTTCAATATTGATCATTGTTTCGGCTGCAATCAGATCAATACCTGCATCTGCCAGAATACGGATCTGTTCCTGATACATATTATAAGCTTCTGTGTAAGTATAATCCCCATCAGCTGTGATAAAAGATCCGGAAGTAGTGATATCACCGGCTACATAGATACCGCTGCCGGCCAGCTCCTTAGAATAGCCGACCAGAGTACGGTTGATCTCTTCAATCTTATCTCTGAGTCCGTGTTTCTCAAGATTTATACTGTTTCCGCCAAAAGTAGGAGCATAGATTACCTGACTTCCTGCCTGAATATAGGCACGCTGCAGATCCTGGATAATATCTTTGTGATCGATAACCCAGGTTTCTGTACAGATACCGCGTGGCATACCACTTGCCATCAGGTTGGAGCCTGTGGCACCATCCAGAATCAGTATATTCTCAGTCAGTTTTCGAAATTCTTCTTTAGTCATATTAAGTTCGTTGCCTCCTTGAAAAATAAATATATAAGCAACTTACCTGTAAGCTCCGCATTTCCGTTGGAAAGTGCTTATTTCAGTTCCCTATTATAGCATGTACCATGTGGGATTACTATAGAAAAATCATTCAACCTTATTTATATACAAAGCAGATCTGGAGGTTATAAAACCAGTAGTGTTTACAGGCATAATCCCGCAAATAATAAAAAGAAGACATCTTTCGACAGAACTCGAAATTGTCTCAGAAGAAAAGTTGTGCTATTTTCTATATATATTCTTTACCGGCAGTTCTGTCGGAGATTTTCCCAAATACAATATTAGTATAAGTAATGGAATCAAAATGCAGGAGGTAAAATAATTGAATCTGTTTGAGTACACGTACTGCGGGAACTACAACCGGCAGATACAGAATCTGGCCAGAATCGTCCCGGAAAAATGGAGTTTTGGAGACAATGATGACAATGGAATCCTGAAAGGGTATCTGGAGCATACATTTCAGCGGGTATATGAAGAAGAAAAATTACTGGAGACAGAGGAATACGCAATTTTTAATACAGGACTTTTTAATATGTATTATCAGCCGGTCTACGCATATTTTATCCCAAATCTGGTGCCGGACAGGCAGAGATGGTTTCTAGACGGCTTCTACACAGAATATCATTTATTAAAATCAGGAATTGTCAATCTTCCGAAACGTGCGGAATATGTAACGGATCCGGCTGAACTTATTTTTGATACCGGATTGGATATCGTGCCTCAGTATGAACATATTTTTGAAGAAACGGAGAATTGTCAGAGACTTCCGGAGACGATTCGCGGTAGTGTAATGAAAGTACAACTGTTTGACGGAGCCCTGCGGCAGACAAAAAGAATGCTTGAGGCCGATTATCGGACAGCCATTCCGCAGTATTATAACCATGGAATCCAGTTTCTCATTCCTGTCTGTCTGCAAAATCCGGACAGAGCTGATCTGGCACTTGCCTGTGTAAAGACAGAGGATGGGAGCAAATATCTGGGCAGGACATGTCTGACATTAAAAATGGCATATCATAATGCAAGACTGCTGGCAAAAATCCACAGCAGCTGGCTTTATCCGTGAAGAGATGATCGCAGCAATAGAGAGTAATACAGGAAAACCTTCGGTGAAAATCAACTGTACAAAAATCTCGCAAAATCTATTGAAATCGTAACGCTTTTATGATACAAAAATAAAGTTGTTATTAATAAATTTTCTTATGAAAAAGAGGGGATACTTTTTAGGGAGGAACAACCAATGAGCAATAAGCTGATCGACTTGATCGACATTTCCAAATCCTACGGGATGCAGACAGTTCTGGATGAACTGAATCTTTACATCAGGGAGAATGAATTCCTGACATTACTTGGTCCGAGTGGATGTGGAAAGACTACTACACTTCGTATTTTGGGAGGATTCGAGACACCGGATAAGGGGCGTGTGATTCTTTGACGGGCAGGATATCACGAATCTTCCGCCGAATAAGCGTCAGTTGAATACCGTATTTCAGAAATATGCGTTGTTTACTCATATGAATATTGCGGATAACATTGCTTTTGGATTAAAGATAAAGAATAAAAGTAAACAGTATATTTATGACAAGATCAAATATGCATTGAAGCTTGTGAATCTGGATGGTTTTGAGAACCGCATGCCGGATTCTTTGAGTGGTGGACAGCAGCAGCGTATTGCAATCGCACGTGCGATCGTAAATGAGCCGAAGGTACTGCTTCTGGATGAGCCGCTCGGTGCGCTGGATCTGAAACTTCGACAGGATATGCAGTATGAGCTGATCCGTCTCAAAAATGAGCTGGGGATAACCTTTCTGTATGTAACACATGATCAGGAAGAGGCACTTACCATGTCTGATACGATCGTGGTCATGAACCAGGGGTATATCCAGCAGATCGGAACACCGGAAAAAATCTACAATGAGCCGGAGAATGCTTTTGTGGCGGACTTTATCGGTGAGAGTAATATTATTTCCGCGACAATGGTGCAGGATCGTCTTGTTAAGATACTGGGTGTTAATTTTCCATGTGTGGATGAAGGGTTTGGACAGAACAAACCGGTTGACGTTGTCATCCGTCCGGAAGATATCGATCTTCTGAAACCGGGGCAGGGAAGCATTGACGGTGTAGTCACACATATGATCTTCAAAGGTGTACATTATGAGATGGAAGTCATGGCGAACAACTATGAGTGGCTGGTGCACAGCACAGATATGTTCCCGGTTGGAACAGAAGTCAGCATTCATGTGGATCCGTTTGATATCCAGATCATGAAAAAACCGGAATCGGAAGATGAGGAGGCGGTAAACATTGAAGAATAAGCGTTTGCTTGCCGGTCCGTATCTGTTCTGGTCCGTGTCCTTTGTAGTGATTCCGCTGTTGGTGATCGTGTATTATGCATTTACCAGTGATGAGGGTAGTTTTACATTTTCCAATCTGGCACAGATCACGACACCGGAGAATCTGAAGGCACTTGGCATGTCCATTCTTCTGTCATTTTTGAGTACGGCAATCTGCTTGATTCTGGCATATCCGCTGGCAATGATCCTGAGCCAGAAACAGGTAAACCAGACAAGTTTTATTGTGCTGATCTTTATTCTGCCAATGTGGATGAACTTTCTTCTCCGTACACTGGCATGGCAGACATTGCTTGAAAAGAATGGCGTCATCAACAGTGTTTTAAGTTTTCTGCATTTACCGGCGCTGGAGATCATTAATACACCATATGCCATCATTCTTGGAATGGTATACAATTTTCTGCCATTTATGGTGCTTCCAATCTATAATGTACTGATCAAGATTGACAGAAATGTTATCAATGCAGCACGTGATCTGGGAGCCAATTCCGTACAGACTTTCTGGAAGGTCATTTTTCCACTGAGTATTCCGGGTGTGATCAGCGGTATTACGATGGTGTTTGTACCGGCGCTGACAACCTCGTTATTTCTGACCTTCTTGGGGGCGGAAAGATCCTTCTGATCGGTAATGTCATTGAGCAGTCATTCAAACAGAACAGCAACTGGCATGTTGGAAGTGGTCTGTCCCTGGTACTGATGGTATTTATCATTGCAAGTATGGCACTTGTGGCAAAATACGATAATGAGGACGGGGGTGCGGCATTTTGATCAGAAAATATTACAGAAGATATACC
>ENA-OQDM01000382-OQDM01000382.1-human-gut-metagenome-genome-assembly--contig:-NODE-382-length-26792-cov-1.896344_pt1 | contig 26792 bp, 27 predicted proteins | sample MGYA00242772_ERZ504605 | MGnify/ENA primary metagenome ERZ504605 (study PRJEB26092, sample SAMD00036348) | human gut metagenome | host: Homo sapiens | study: EMG produced TPA metagenomics assembly of... | reverse complement strand
GATCGGAAAAGAAAAGAAAGAAGCAGAAACCATTTATGTAAAGTTTTCCAATGAAAAGAGATCCGGCATTTTCTGTGCGTACGGAAATCTGTGAAAACTCTTCAGGGAGAAGATATGTCCGTAAGTTACCGACAGAAAAAACTTCTGAAGAACATGTGAAGAATCTGGAAAAAATCTCCAGGGAACTGGGAACCTTTTACGGAAGAGAAGGTCTGGAACTGAATACCTGTACAGTTGAGAATGATGGAGTACGTCTGGAATATCTGCAGGGAGAGACACTGGAAGGAAGACTGGACGAACTTCTGGAGGCAGGAAAGACAGAAGAGCTTGAGAAGCTGTTTTTCAGCTATATCAAAAAGATCCGTCGTATCCATGAAGGAGAGATGTTCTTTAAAACACCGGAATTCGTGCAGGTCTTTGGTGATGCAGAAATCAGTGAAAGCTGTCGTTGCAGCGGCATGTCCAATATCGATCTTGTGCCAGCTAATATTCTGCTTCAGGATTCCGGAGTGTCCGTAATCGATTATGAATGGACCTTCCGCTTTCCGATTCCGTGCAATTTCATCCTTTACAGAATGATCCATTACTATCTGGAAAGTGATGGCAAGCGTGCTGTACTGCGTGATCTTGATTTCTATAAAAAGGCAGGAATCAGTGAGAAAGAACTGGAAATTTATGCAGAGATGGAGCGTAATTTCCAGAAATATATGGAAGGCGGTCATGTGCCTCTTCGGGAAATGTATGATGAGGTTTCACCTGGCAAGGTAGATATCATGGCATATTATGACCGGATCCGTGCCGCATGTGCAACGAGAAGACTGCAGGTATTTTATGACCGAGGAAATGACTTTTCGGAAGCGGATTCAGATATCTATCCAATGACAAAACATGGAATTGATTTCGGAATCACTGTTCCGCAGAATGTGCGCCGACTGCGTCTGGATCCCGGGGAAGCTGCCGGGGGACTGGTCCTTAAAAAACTTGTATTTGAAAACGGAAAAGAGGCGGATTTTTCTTCTAATGGTTTTCCGATAGGAAACGGAAGATACTATTTTGGAGGCGGAGATCCGCAGTTTGTAATAGAGAGTCTGCCAAAGAATACAGGCAAACTTTATATAGAGATTGAAGTGATGAAGGAATCTGAAGCACAGGAGGCGTTCTGGATGAGTTTTTCACGGATCTCAGCAGAAAAAGACAAAGAGATTCAGAAACTAAAACATCAGATTTCTGAAATGAAAAATACAAAGGCATGGAAGCTGTACCGGAGTATTAAAAAGAAATAGGGGAATATTTATGGACAAACTTTGTTTCAGCATTGATGAAGAGAGATACGATGACAGACATGGACATGTGCTGAGCCTTGTAGGTTGGTATATGCATCCTGAAAAAAAGAAATGCATCTTTCAGTTGCTTGGGGATGGTTATGAAGTAATCGATATACCGGAAATCGAGAGATATGAACGCCCGGATGTGGCGCAGTCTCTGGATGTGGAGACAGAAGGATTTCTTCCGGGTTTTACTGTGACGATTCCAGAGGTACTGGAACTTCGCAGAAAATACGATCTGTTAGAACTTCTTTTGCTGGACGGAGAAGAAAAAACACTGCTTTGGGAGTGTGCGGGTGATGACCTGGATGAACTGGTCAAGGATAAACTGGTAGAATTTCATATTGACCGTGTAGAGGTACTTTATGGACTGATGCTGGAAATCCAGGGATGGACAACGGACCAGAGAGGAAATGTGGAAGTGACGGTTCACAAAAGAAAAACACGGAACTTCTGGACTGCAAGATCACAAGAGGACGCAGACCGGATGTTGTGGAACGTCGTCATCTCGATGATGATTACAAAAATCAGGAGATCGGATTCAGTATTTCAGCAGCTTTTCTGGAAATTCCGGGGAATCGTATCGTACTTCATTTTTGTGGAGATTCCACAACAAAGACTTATGAAATCGATATTAAAGCACTTCGTAAAGAGCAGAAATCCAAAGGATTCTGGGGACGCCTTTTTCATAAAGACAAAGATGGAGAACACAAGGAAGACTATGAAGAGTGGTTCAAACGCCATAAAGCTGACCGGCGTACACTCAGAAAACAGAGACATACACATTTTGAGCAGAATCCGCTGATCAGTATTGTGATTCCGCTGTACTGTACTCCAACCCCATATCTAAAGGAATTGATCGATTCTGTTCGGGCACAGAGTTACACAAACTGGCAGCTTTGTCTGGCAGATGGAAGTCCGGATCAGAAAGTAGAAGAATATATTCAGAAGCGTTATGGAAAAGACAGCCGTATCCTGTACAAACATCTGGAGGAAAATGGCGGTATTTCCATTAATACAAATAAAGCGATTGAGATGGCGACGGGGGAATATCTGATGCTCAGTGATCACGACGATACGCTGGAACCGGATGCGTTATATGAAATCGTCAAAGCCATCAATGACCATCAGGGGCCGGAGATTGTTTATACAGATGAAGACAAGCTGAGTATGGATGGGGAATTTTATTTTGAACCCCATTTTAAATCAGATTATAACCTGTTTCGTTTAAGAGATAATAATTATATCTGCCACATTTTTGCAGTCAAAAAAGCCCTGGTAGATCAGGTAGGCGGTCTGAGACAGGAGTATGACGGTTCTCAGGATTATGATTTTATCCTGCGTTGCTGCGAACAGGCAAAACAGGTAATCCATATTCCGAGAGTACTGTATCACTGGAGATGTCATATGAATTCCGTTGCGGCAAATCCAGAGAGTAAGACGTATGCGTATGAAGCCGGATGCCGTGCAATTCAGGAACATTACAGAAGAGTTGGTATTGAGGCTGAAGTGGAGATGACGAAACATCCGGGCTGGTATCGCAGTCATGTGAAGATTCAGGGTGAGCCGCTTGTTTCCATCCTTATTCCAAATAAAGACCACATTGATGATCTTGAAAAATGTCTTTCTTCCATTTATGAGAAATCAACATGGAAAAATTACGAGATACTGGTAGTTGAAAATAACAGCGAAAAGCCAGAAACATTTGAGTATTATAAAAATCTTTCCTGGCGTTATCCAAAAGCAAGGGTGCTCACCTGGAAAGAGGGATTTAATTATGCCGCAATCAATAATTTTGCAGCAAAGGATGCAAAGGGCAGTTATCTGCTGTTCCTGAATAATGATGTAGAAGTCATTACTCCGGGATGGATCGAAGAAATGTTGATGATCTGCCAGCAGCCAGATGTCGCAATCGTTGGTGCTAAACTTTATTATCCGGATAATCTGATCCAGCATGCAGGTGTTGTCCTGGGAATGGGCGGAATTGCAGGACATATCATGTGCCAGGCATCATGCGAAGATAAAGGATATTTCGGAAGAGCCGTAAATGTTCAGGAAATCAGTGCGGTAACGGCGGCATGCATGCTTATGAAAGTCGAAGATTTTGAAGCTGTGGGTGGTTTTGACGAAGAGTTTGTGGTTGCATTTAATGATATTGATCTTTGCATGAAAGAGCGGGCAGCTGGAAAGAAAGTTGTATTTACACCATATGCGGAACTTTATCACTATGAATCCAAGTCAAGGGGAATGGAAGACACACCGGAAAAACAGTTCCGTTTCGAAAAGGAAACAAAACATTTCGAAGAGAAATGGGGCGAACAGATGAGCAAGGGAGATCCGTATTATAATCCGAATCTGTCACTGAAAGAAGCAGACTGTTCCCTGAGAGAAGACTGAGAAATGAGGTAGGATAATTCTATATGGCAAGAGAAATTTTTGAGGTAACAAAGGACCGATTCCATCTGCAGGATCCATGTTGTTATATTCTGCAGGGCACATGGCCCAAAGAGGCCAAAATGCGTGCGAAACTGGACGGATCTGAGGTAAAGGCAGAAATTCAGCGACTGGAAGTCGTCAGTGCACTGGAACGATTTAAAGATCCAGACCTGATGCGGGGCGAGCGGATCACAGCGGCTGTACAGCTTCCGGAATCTCTGGAGGGATACCAGAAACTTAGTATTTATGCGGAGATGCCGGAAAAAACATTTTGCTGGTTTTCGATTTCAGTAAAGAATCTTGAAAAAAGAAGGGGAAAACCACAGTTTTACATTGAAGAGGAAAAAGTGCAGCAGGGATTTCTGCGTGTCCGGGATGGGCAGTGGCAGCAGAACCAGTACGTATCCAGATCTTTGATGAAAATAAAGAAAAAATCCAGGCGGAAGTACTTCGAACGGAGCGTGTGGATGTAGAACAGCTTTATGAAGAGATGGAACAGATGGAAAACAAAGACAAATCAGGATTCTTTGTGGAGCTGACAAATCTAAAAGGCAAAGTTGTTTACATTGTTTTTTATGCCGGAAATACAAAATCTGTGCATGTGGTTCCGTTGCAGCAGACGGTGGTGATCCGGAAAAAAATCGAAAAATATGCAAAAAAAGGAATCCGTTACTGGAAAACACAGGGAAGTGCCGCTCTTGTCGGAAAAGTTGCAGCTAAGGTCAGAACGGCATCTACCAGGGAAATTCCATATCAGAAGTGGATCGTCAGACATCTTCCGGGACCGAAGGAACTGGAACGTCAGAGAAGAGAAAAATTTGATTTTCAGCCAAAGATTTCCATTGTGATCCCACTGTATAAAACACAGGAAAAATATCTTCGACAGTTGGTTGAGACGATCAAAGAGCAGACATATCCGAACTGGGAGCTTTGTCTGTCAGATGGAAGTGGGGCAAATTCACCAATCGCCGGTTTGCTTGAATCACTTGCAGCATCGGATGAGCGGATTAAAGTAGTGTCTCATGAGGAATCACTGCAGATTTCTGAAAATACAAATGCTGCGATTGAGATTGCAACGGGTGATTATATTGCGTTTGCAGATCATGATGATGAACTGACACCAAATGCGCTGTTTGAATGTGTGAAGGCACTGAATAAAAACAGAGATGTGAAGGTCCTTTATTCTGATGAGGATAAGATGTCGATGGATGGACATAAATTCTTCCAGCCGCATTTCAAACCAGACTACAATCCGGATCTTCTGTGCACAGTAAATTACATCTGTCATTTATTTGTTGTTGACAGAAAAGTTATTGAACAGGTCGGAACTCTCCGTAAGGAATTTGACGGAGCGCAGGATTATGACTTTATTTTCCGCTGTATAGAGGCTGTCAGCCCGGAAGAGATCTGTCATGTACCGAAGATCCTGTATCACTGGAGATGTCATGAGGAATCCACCGCGGAAAATCCGGAGAGCAAAACTTATGCATTTGAATCCGGGAAGCGTGCGATTGAAGAACACTACAGAAGAACGGGTATTGACGCAGAAGTATATCAGGGAGAGTTTCTGGGGCTCTACAGGACAAGATTTCACAGAGACCATGATCCACTGATTTCCATCATTATTCCGAATAAAGATCATATTGATGATTTGAAACGGTGTATGGATTCCATTGATCAGAAATCTACTTACAAAAATTATGAATATATCATTGTTGAAAATAACAGTACAGATGATGCTACTTTCCAGTATTACAAAAAACTGGAAGCAGAGAATCCAAAAGCCCATGTGGTTTACTGGGATAAGGAGTTCAATTATTCTGCAATCAATAATTATGGAGCTGCTTTTGCAAAGTGAATATCTCCTTCTGCTGAATAACGATACGGAAATCATTAATGAGGATTGTCTGGAAGAACTGCTTGGCTACTGTATGCGCAGTGATGTTGGAGCTGTCGGTGCCAGAATGTATTATGAGGATGATACGATTCAGCACGCAGGTGTAGTCATTGGTTTCGGCGGAATTGCAGGGCATTGTTTTGTTCTGCAGCCGAGAGGAACGACAGGCTACTGCCACAGAATCATCTGTGCACAGGATTACAGTGCAGTTACTGCTGCATGTATGATGGTGAAGCGCGAAGCTTTTGACAAAGTCGGAGGGCTTACAGAAGAACTTGCAGTTGCATTTAATGACATTGATTTCTGTATGAAACTGCGAGAAGCCGGTTATCTGATCGTATATAATCCATACGCAGAACTGTATCATTATGAATCCAAGTCCAGAGGATTGGAGGATACACCGGAAAAAGTAGCACGATTTAATAAAGAAATTCAGATTTTTGAAAGACGCTGGCCGGATATCATGCGTGATGGGGACCCATATTACAACCCGAATCTGACATTAAAGAGCCAGGATTTCTCACTGAAACGGATATAGGAGGATTTTGTATGAAAGTATTAGTAACAGGTGTAAAAGGACAGTTGGGTTATGATGTTATGAATGAGCTGGCCAAAAGAGGTTATGAAGGCGTTGGAGTGGATGTGGATGAAATGGACATCACAGATAGAGCTGCTGTTGAGCGTGTGATCGGAGAAGTACATCCGGACAAAGTTGTTCACTGTGCTGCATGGACAGCAGTAGATGCAGCTGAGGATAATCAGGAAGTTTGCCACAAAGTCAATGCAGAAGGTACGGAAAATATTGCCAGAATGTGTGGAAAACTTGATATTCCGATGGTGTATATCAGTACAGATTACGTATTTGACGGACAGGGAACACGTCCGTGGGAGCCGGATGATCCGGTTGTAAAACCATTGAACGTTTATGGCCAGGCAAAATACGATGGAGAGGTTGCCGTAGAAAAATATGCTCCAAAACATTATATTGTACGTATTGCATGGGTATTTGGACTTAATGGCAAGAACTTTATCAAAACTATGCTGAATCTTGGCAAGACGCATGATACTCTGACAGTTGTTGATGACCAGATCGGAACACCTACTTATACTTATGATCTTGCGAGACTTCTGGTGGATATGCTCGAAAAAGAAGAGTATGGTAAATATCATGCAACAAATGAAGGTGGATACATTTCCTGGTGTGATTTTGCAAAAGAAATTTTCCGTCAGGCAGGTATGGATGTAAAAGTACTTCCGGTAAGTTCAGCAGAATATCCGGCAAAGGCAAAACGTCCGACAAACAGCCGTCTTGAAAAGAAAAAACTGGAAGAACATGGTTTCACAAGACTGCCAGACTGGAAAGATGCACTTGGTCGTTATCTGAAAGAAATTCAGCAAAATAATTGAGAAGCAGAGAATAAAAGATAAAAAGAACCGGCTGCTGTCTGAAAAGACAGTGGCCGGTTCTTGCATGTTCGTAAGTTTGACAGGAATCAGGATTTTGCAACCTTCACGATGCGGAAAAGGATCAGGAGAAGCAGAAAAAGTCCGATACCGCCGATCACAAAGTATGGAACAGAAGTATGACTGACTGTATAATCCTGGGCATTTGTCAGATTCTGTGTGCTGGCTTCAATAACAGCAGTATCTTCTTCCGGTGAAGTTACAGACATAACCGCAGTGCCGACCGGAGTTCCATTAAAGAGAAACTGACGGTTGTACTGTCCATCCTGAACTTCGCCATCCTGTGTTGTAAGTGCATCAGCAGTAGTACCGTTTGGTACAAATACGTTTCCACCGGATGCCATATCAAAATCATTATCTCCAAGAGAAAGGAGCTGGAAGTTGTCAAATCCATAGTTGAGAAGACTGACTGCTTCGGCAGCAGTTGTGCCGGATGCACCCTGGAGAATAACGGCGATCAGAGAAACTCCGTTTTTTTCTGCTCCGCAGACCAAAGTACTTCCGGAAGCTTCTGTGTATCCCTCGCGTCCACCGAGACAATACTGATAATAAGAAGCATTTGTATTGTTCAGCATAGAGAAGTTGTTGGTCAGTACACGTTCACCGCCAGATACATTGGTGGCCGGAATCGTATAGGAAGTGGTTTCTGCAATGGCTCGAAAAGATTCGTTGTCGATAGCCGCTTTTGTGATCAATGCCATATCATGAGCGGTTGTATGCTGATTTTCGTCAGGAAGTCCGGTAGGATTAGTGAATACGGTATTGGTACATCCAAGTTCGACAGCACGGTTGTTCATCATCTGAACAAATCCGTCAACGGAACCACCGATCTGTTCTGCAATCTGAAGAGCAACATCATTGGCAGATGCAAGCATGATCGCATACAGACATTGTTCTACAGTAAAGACTTCATCCAGCTGAGCGGAAATACTTGCACCACCGTCCGTGACACCGGAAACACCGGTCGCGGTCATAGTAACCTGATCGCTCAGCTGTGCATTTTCCAGAGTCAGAAGCGTGGTCATAACTTTTACTGTAGCACCGGGGTAAAGAACCTGGTCCATGTTTTTGGCATAAACGGTAGTCTGTGTACTGTCTTCCATGATCATTGCAGCTGTGGAGGTGATATCCGGACCCTGTGGCCAGCCGGAGATGCTGTTGGTCGAAATGGAAGAGGTCTGCGTTTCGGCCGTTTCTTCGGCTGCCAGGACAGGTGTCTGGAATATCAGTGTACATGCAAGCCCAAGAGCCATCAGACCACTATATAATCTTTTTGATTTCATAAATCTGTACTCCCATTATATTTCTTATCTTAAGGTTTCGATAGATCTATCATATCCCATTTTAGCGCTTAATTCAAGCAGAATGACATACGCCCTTGCAAAAACAGGGGCAGGATGATAAAATGATATCCGATTATATATAAAAACAAAGAAAAATAACCTGAGGGTATCAATAAAATATGAGTAAAAATAAAGATGTGGCAGGGCATATCGAATGGGGAAGGATGCTGAAAAAATTAAACCCTTATACGATCAAAAAAGGACTGCGTTATTTTAAGCATTACGGACCAAAAGAATTCTGGATACGCCTTCATGAACGTTTTGAACCGGAAGAAGTGCCATATGGCCCCTGGTATGAGGCCTATATACCGGATGAGGCAGAGCTTGAGAAACAGCGTCATCACAGATTTTCAAGTGCTCCCCTGATCAGTGTGGCGGTTCCGGCATACCGGACGCCGGAAACATTCCTGCGTCAGATGATCGATTCACTTCTGGCACAGACTTACGGCAACTGGGAGCTGTGTATTGCAAACGGCAGTCCGGATGATGAACAGATGAAACAGGTACTTGCTGAGTATACACAGAGGGACAGCCGCATACGTGTACAGGAATTAAAAGAGAATCTTGGAATTGCAGGGAACACAAATGCAGCACTTGCAATGACGGAAGGTGAGTTTGCCGGAATACTGGATCATGATGATCTGCTTGCACCAAATGCGCTTTATGAGATTGCGCTTGCGCTGGAAAAAGATCCGGAACTGGACGCTGTTTATACGGATGAAGATAAGGTGACTACAGACCTGAGCGAGCATTTTCAGCCGCATCTGAAGCCCGATTTTAATCTGGATCTTCTGCGCTCCAATAACTATATCTGTCATTTTTTTGTTGCCAGACAGTCTGTTATACGTAAAGCTGGCGGCTTCAGGCAGGAATTTGACGGAGCGCAGGATCATGATTTTATCTTTCGCTGTGTAGAGGAGACCGGCAAGATCGGACATGTTCCGGAAATCCTTTATCACTGGCGGACGCATAAAGCATCTACGGCAGATAATCCTGCAAGCAAGATGTATGCATTTGAAGCAGGCAGGCGTGCAATTGAAGCACATCTGAAAACGCACCGGTACAGAGGGAACAGTAACACATACACCGGATCTCGGATTTTTCCGGGTACAGTATCCGGTCCATGGAGAACCGCTTGTTTCGATCATCATTCCAAATAAAGATGAGAAAGAAGCGCTTCATGCGTGTATTGCATCTATAAAAGAAAAAACAAAATATCAGAATTATGAGATCATCATTGTAGAGAATAACAGTACTTCTGAGGAGATTTTTGCATATTACGAAGAACTGAAGAAAGATCCGAAGATTCGAGTCATTCGCTGGGAAAAAGAATTTAATTATTCTGCAATCAACAATTATGGAGCACGTTATGCAAATGGGGAGTATCTTCTGTTCCTGAATAATGATGTGACAGTTATTACAGAAGGCTGGTTGACAGAAATGCTTGGAATGTGTCAGCGCAGGGAGGTCGGAGCAGTAGGTGTAAAGCTGCTTTATCCGGATGATACGATCCAGCATGCAGGCTGTGTAATTGGAATTGGCGGAATTGCCGGACATATGTTCGTGAATATGCCGGCAAATCGTACCGGATATCTGCATAAGGCTTCAATCATTCAGGACATGAGTGCAGTGACTGCAGCATGCATGATGATGAAAAAAGCAGCTTTTGAGGAAGTTGGTGGATTTACCGAGGAACTGTCCGTTGCATTCAATGATGTAGATCTTTGTCTGAAGGTCAGAGAGACTGGCAGACTGATCGTTTATGATCCATATGTACAGCTGTATCATATGGAATCAAAAACACGAGGTGCAGAAGACAGCCAGGAGAAGGTACGGCGTTTTCAGGAAGAAATCGAGTATATCCGGTGTCACTGGATCGATATTCTGAAAAAAGGAGATCCGTACTATAATAAGAACCTTTCTCTTTCAAAATGGAATTATTCTCTTCGTCCATTGAAAGGAATGGAGTTAAAAGAGAAAGAAAACAGATAGGAGATAATATGGAAGTATCGGTGATCATACCGAATTTTAATGGAATCGCATTTCTGGACAGCGTTTTGGGAAGTCTGGAAGGGCAGACACTGAAAAATTTTGAAGTGATCCTGGTGGATAACGGATCCGCAGACGGAAGCTGTTCGTTTGTAAGTGCAAATTATCCATGGGTGCATATTATTGAGCTGCCGGATAACTTTGGATTCTGCCGGGCTGTCAATGAGGGAATAAAAGCAGCAAAAGCACCATATGTACTGCTTCTGAATAATGATACGGAAGTAAAGGAAGATTTTGTGGAGCAGATGCTGCTGGCGATAAGAAGACATAAAAATGCTTTTTCGTGTGCGGCACGAATGGTACAGTATCATGACAGAGATAAGCTGGATGATGCAGGAAATTATTACTGTGCGCTGGGCTGGTCTTTTGCGCGGGGAAAAGGAAAAAATATTGATCTGTATCAGAAAGAAGAAAAATTTTTCAGCCTGCGGAGGTGCAGCTATTTATCGTAAAAAGATCATGGAAAAGATCGGATATTTTGATGAGGAGCATTTCGCATATCTGGAGGATACGGATATCGGATACCGTGCCAGAATTTATGGATATGAAAACTGGTATGCACCGGATGCAGTCGTATATCATGTGGGAAGTGGTACGAGTGGATCCAGATATAATCATTTCAAGACCAGATATTCTTCCAGAAATAATATTTATCTGATCTATAAAAATATGCCTCTCCTTCAGATCATCCTGAATCTGCCGTTTCTGGTAGCGGGTTTTCTGATCAAGTTTCTGTTCTTTGCACTAAAAGGAATGGGAAAAGAATACCTGGCCGGTATCAAAAACGGATTTTCTATCAGCATGAATCACAGGAAAGTTCCGTTTTCGGTTAAACATCTTCCCAATTACTGTAAGATACAGCTTGAATTGTGGGAAAATATGTTCCGCAGAATTCGGGCATAAAGTCATTTTTACAGTGGTTTATGGAAATTTAATATAATAAAAGATAAGATTTTATTGATTTTGAAGGACAACTATTATAATATAAACGTGTCTGTCCAGACATGGGATTCAGAATGTACGGACAGAGATGCTTAAAACACAATGAAATGGATAGAGGTGGCAGAGATTGATTCAGGACAATCAGAAGAATTTCAGTCGTCTCCAGATGTTAATTGATGCCATTGTCATTGCTGTGACCTATGTACTTGCCTGGATGATCCGTTTTATCGGTCCGTTTGCATATTCAGCAGTCCGGGCACTTGCGTTTGAAGAGTACATGTTTGCATTGATATTTATCATACCGGGGTATCTGCTTCTGTATCAGGCATTTACTTTATATGAGCCTTTGCATATGCAGGGGCGCAGACTGGTTCTGGCAAATATCATCAAGGCAAATGTACTCGGACTTCTGCTGATCGTATTCAGTCTGTATATGATGGGAGAGTCTGATTTCTCCCGACTGACGGTTTACATTTTCTGTGTGATCAACATCTTTGCAGAATGGGGAGTAAGGCTCTTTATTTTCTCCATGCTGAGAAAAATGAGAAAGCGCGGACTGAATCAGAAGCAGATGATACTGGTAGGTTACAGCCGGGCAGCGGAAGAATATATTGACAGAATTCAGCAGAATCCACAGTGGGGTTATGTTGTCAGAGGAATCCTTGATGATAATGTTCCGGCAGGAACTGTTTATAATGGAATCAAGGTTATCGGACGAATTGCAAATCTTTCTGTGATACTTCCTGCAAACAGGCTGGATGAGATTGCAATTACACTGGGACTGAGTGAATATTACCGACTGGAGGAAATTGTCGGAATGTGTGAGAAATCCGGTGTTCATACCAAATTTATACCGGATTATAATAAGATCATTCCTACGAAACCATATACGGAAGATATACTGGGACTTCCGGTGATCAACATCCGTTATGTTCCATTGAGTAATACATTTAATGCAATGGTCAAACGCTTGATGGATGTTGTTGGGGCGATCATGGCGATCATTGTTTCTTCACCGGTCATGCTGCTGATGTGCATACTCATCAAATTGACATCACCGGGACCACTTATATACCGACAGGAGCGTGTCGGACTTCATAATAAGAATTTCTGGATGTACAAATTCCGTTCTATGGAAATTCAGCCGGAGGCCGAAGAAAAGAAGGCCTGGACAGTTAAGAATGATCCGAGGGTAACCGGAATCGGTAAATTTATGAGAAGGACCAGCATTGATGAACTGCCTCAGCTGTTTAATATTCTGAAGGGTGATATGAGTCTGGTGGGACCGAGACCGGAGAGACCGTTTTTTGTTGAGAAATTCCGTGAGGAAATTCCAAGATATATGGTGAAACATCAGGTGCGTCCGGGACTTACTGGCTGGGCACAGGTAAATGGTTACCGGGGAGATACCTCTATTCGTAAACGTATTGACTGTGATCTCTACTATATAGAGAACTGGTCGATCGGATTTGATATAAAGATATTGTTCCTGACGATTTTCAAAGGGTTCATTAATAAAAATGCATATTAAAGATAAGGGGAGAGAAGATGGCAAGACCTAAGTCAAAAACAAAAAAGATACTATTTGCTGTTGAAATTATTGTTCTTCTGCTGTTTATCGGTGGTCTGTATGTATATGGACAGCTGAATTCAAAACTGGACAAGATCAATCAGCCAGTTCTGGATGACAGTAAGATCAAAGTAAACCAGGAAGTACAGGATTCTATTGATTCACAGGAATCAACTCTGACAGGTTATACAACATATGCTCTGTTTGGTATTGACCACCGTGATAAAAATACTGCACTCGGCGGTGAGAACAGTGATACAATTATTATTGCAAGCGTAAATAATGACACAAAAGATGTGAAGCTGGTTTCTGTATATCGAGATACCCTTCTCAATCTTGGTAACGATACTTATTCCAAGGCGAACGCAGCGTATGCTTACGGTGAAGCCGAACAGGCGATCACAATGCTGAATACAAACCTCGACCTGAACATCAGCGAATATGCAACCGTAAACTTCAATGCGCTGACAACGATCATCGATGACCTTGGTGGACTGGATATGGATATGTCTTATGCCGAGATTGTTCATATGAATAACTACTGTGTAGAGACATCCGAAGAAACAGGTAAGGATTATACACCGATCGAACTTCCGGACAGACCGGATGATATCGAGGCAGTTCAGTATCATTATCATCTGAATGGTGTACAGGCAACTTCTTACTGTCGTATCCGTTATACAGCAAGCCTTGATATGGGACGTACAGAGAGACAGAGACGTGTGATCCAGATGATCGTCAGCAAGGCAAAATCTGCCGGTCTTGGCAAGATCTTCAAGATCATGGACGATGTATTCCCGATGGTTACAACTTCTATGACAAAAGACGAAATCCTGCAGCTTCTGCCTACTCTGATCGGTTATAGTGTAGACGATACGACAGGATTCCCGACATCTTATAAGTTCTCTAATGTTAAGGGAAGTATTATTGTACCGACAACTCTGGAGACAAATGTTATCGAACTGCACAAGTTCCTTTATGGAGATGAAGCATACACACCATCTGCGACTGTAAAAGCAAACAGTGAAAAGATTCTTGAAATCGTCGGTGGTGAGAGCAGTCTGGACGATAAACAGGCAACTGTTGAAGAAAATACAACAAATGACACTGTTATTTTTGAAAAGAATGGAAGTGGCTGGTCTGATACAAGCTCTGATTACGGTTCTGACAACGATAGCTCCGGTGGTGGAGACTATAGTGGTGATGAGACTGATAACAGCGGTGGTTCTTCTTCTGGTGGCGGAGATTACAGTAATGATGGTTCCGACAACAGTGGTGATGACAGTTCCGGTGGCGGAGACTATGAAGGACCAACGACTCCGGAACCGGATTACGGCGGAGATGACAACGGTGGTGGAGACACCGGCGGAGATGAAAGCGGTGGCGGAGACACCGGCGGAGACGAAAGCGGTGGCGGAGACATCGTTGACGAAGGCAGTGGAGATGACAGTGGAGCGGCTGCAGAGGCGACAGGCACTCCTGATGCTGCTTAAATTCATAAAGATAAGACGATAGTTAAGAAGGGAATTTCTCATTGAAGAAATTCCCTTCTTCTGTTACCATACATTTATAAAGAAATATAGGGAGAAATTATGGAAAATATAAAAGTGGATGTGATCATTCCGGCGTATCATCCGGGAAAAGAATTTTCCACGTTGATCGAACGTCTTACAAAACAGACATTTCCGATACACCGGATCATTGTAATGAATACAGAAGAAACATACTGGAATAAAGAACTGGAAGAAAAGTTTTCAATCCTGGAAGTGCATCATCTGAAAAAACAGGAATTTGATCATGGTGCAACACGTGCATGTGCAGCTGAACTTTCAGATGCGGATGTTATGGTATTTATGACGCAGGATGCATTACCCGCAGATAAAAGTCTGATTGAAAATCTGGTAAAAGCACTGACAGAAGATGAAAAGACTGGTGCAGCGTATGCCAGACAGCTTCCGAATGAAAACTGCAGTTTTGTCGAGAAATACACAAGATCTTTTAATTATCCGGACAGATCAGCTGTAAAAACAAAAGACGATCTGCCGGTTTACGGAATCAAAACATTTTTCTGCTCTAACGTATGTGCTGCTTACAAAAGGGATATCTATCAGAAACTTGGTGGCTTTGTAAGAAAGGCAATTTTTAATGAGGATATGATCTATGCCGGCAGGCTGATCCAGGAGGGCTATGCAGTTGCATATGCCGCAGATGCAAAAGTGATTCATTCACATAACTATTCCTGCATGCAGCAGTTTCACAGAAATTTTGATTTGGGTGTATCACAGGCAGAACATCCGGAAATTTTTGCAGGAGTGCCGTCAGAGGGAGAAGGAATAAAACTTGTAAAGAAAACAATAAACTACCTGATCCAAAAAAGAAAAATATGGCTGATTCCGGGAGTAATACTTCAGTCGGGCTGTAAATATGCCGGCTATCTGAGTGGTAAAAACTATCGTAAACTTCCTCGAAAAATGATTTTATGGTGTACAATGAACCGCGAATACTGGAAGGTGTAAAAAATACAGACGGCTGTCAATGAAACAGCTATAAGCACACGGTTTTTTAAAGGAGTTGTCACATTTTGAACACAATTGATTGTTACACTGTTTTCATAGGATAAAAAAGATAAAAAGAAAGGAGCACAGGCATGGATGATGAAAAAAAATGGAATCTGAATGCTCCGCAGAATGATACAGAAAACAATCGACAGAATGAGCCACCAAGATATGAACATTATTGTATGCATCAGAATACAGAATCAGATACAGTGAAGGAATTACCTGAAAAGAAAAAAACAAAAAACGTGGCGGAAAAAAACTTGCAGAAACGATTTCGCTGGCAGTTGTATTCGGGCTGGTAGCAGGTGTTGTATTTCAGGGAGTGAATTTTGCGTCCGAGAAATATCTGGGATCAGACGGGAAGGACAGTCAGATAGAGACAGCACAGCTTGCAGGAGATTCTTCGGCAGATGGAAGTGATTCGAATGAAAGTGAAGGAGCTGCTTCAAGTGAAACTGCCGCTTCGGAAACAGCAGCTACTGTGTCACAGACGGGTTCTGTTGCAGAAGTTGCAGATACAGCAATGCCAACGGTAGTCGCAATTACATCTGTAAGTGTACAGGAAATCCCCAATTATTTCCGGGCATTTGGATTTGGTTATGGCACACAGCAATATTCCAGTGAGGGAAGCGGTTCTGGAATCATTGTCGGAGAAAATGACGATGAGCTTTTGATCGCAACAAATAATCATGTGGTATCCGGTGCGACAACACTCAGTGTATGCTTTGTCGGAAATGATGTAGTCAACGCAGAAGAGGAAACGGTGGATATGTCCGGCAGCGATGGTGATGTCAATGTGGAAGATGCAGTCAGTGCCAAGATAAAAGGTACGGATGAATCAAATGACCTGGCTGTGGTTGCAGTTCAGAAATCAGATATACCGGAAGACACACTCTCGCAGATCAAAATAGCGCAGCTTGGCAATTCCGATGACCTCAGGTGGGGGAACAGGTTGTGGCAATTGGAAATGCACTTGGATATGGACAATCAGTTACCTCCGGATGGATCAGTGCATTGAACAGAAACATTTCGACAGATGATGGTACCAGTTCAAGCCTGATTCAGACAGATGCGGCAATCAATCCAGGTAACAGTGGTGGAGCACTGCTGAATATGCAGGGAGAAGTGATCGGTATCAATTCTGCAAAGTATGCGGACAGTGCGGTAGAGGGAATGGGATACGCAATTCCAATATCCAAGGCACAGCCAATTCTTGAGGAACTGATGAACCGTCAGACAAGAGATAAAGTTGAATCAGAGAATGCAGCTTATCTTGGGGTCGTTACGGCTGATCTTTCCACAGAGGCAATACAGATGTATGATATGCCGGAGGGAGCTTTTGTTATCCGTGTGGAGAAAAATTCCGCTGCAGGGAAAGCTGGTATTCAGAAAGGTGATATTATCGTAAGTTTTGATGGACAGACAGTCAGCGGCAAAGATGATCTGGAGAGTAAGCTTGCGTATTATGCATCCGGTGAGACGGTGGATGTTGTTGTATCAAGAGCAGATAACGGAGAGTATGTTCAGAAGACAATTTCAGTCACGCTCGGAAGCAAAAATTAATTTATAAAACTTTAGTTTACAGTTTTACTGGTTATGTTATAATGAACGCATAGATTCGAAGATGTAGAATGCACTTTTGATCTGTGCGTTCTTTATATGAGACAGATAACAACTATGCAGAAGGAGTTTACAGATATATGGCAGATAAATACGAGGATGAGATTTTAGAGGGAGAGGTCAGCGATGACGATGATCAGGAAGAAAAACAAGAAAGAACCTGAGAAGTACTGTACGCTCTGTCATCGGGCAGAGAGTCAGGTTGGTAAGATGATCGATCTTCCTAATAATATACATATATGTCCGGACTGTATGCAGAGAAGCTTTGACAGTATGAATCAGCAGATGCAGACAGGAAATTTTAATTATGGTGATCTGCTCAATATGCCAAATGTCAGCATGATCGATCTAAGCAGTTTCCAGAATCAGATGGGACAGCAGAAGAAACCCAAAAAGAAAAAAGCAGAAAAGAAAGAACCAGTCCTGGATCTCAAGAAGATTCCGGCACCGCATAAGATCAAGGCTACCCTGGATGAATATGTGATCGGTCAGGAATATGCCAAGAAGGTAATGTCCGTTGCCGTTTACAACCATTATAAACGTGTAGCAACAGATACCATGGATGAGATCGCAATTGAAAAATCCAATATGCTGATGATCGGACCTACCGGATGCGGAAAGACCTATCTGGTCAAAACACTGGCCAAACTGCTTGATGTTCCGCTGGCGATTGCCGATGCGACTTCTCTTACAGAAGCAGGATATATTGGTGATGATATTGAAAGTGTTGTTTCCAAATTGCTTGCAGCGGCTGATAATGATGTGGAGAAGGCTGAGCATGGAATCATCTTTATTGATGAGATTGACAAGATCGCAAAGAAGAAAAATACCAATCAGCGAGATGTCAGCGGAGAAGCTGTACAGCAGGGTATGCTGAAACTTCTGGAAGGAGCAGATGTGGAAGTGCCGATCGGAGCCAACAGCAAGAATGCAATGGTTCCATTGACAACGGTAAATACAAGAAATATTCTGTTTATCTGTGGAGGCGCTTTCCCGGATCTGGAAAATATCATTAAAGAACGTCTGAATAAGCAGGCGTCTATTGGATTTTATGCAGATCTGAAAGACAAGTATGATGACGATCCACATATTCTGGAGAAGGTGACGGTGGAAGATCTTCGAAGTTTTGGTATGATTCCGGAGTTTATCGGACGTCTGCCGATCATATTTACCATGAATGGGCTTACAGAGGATATGATGGTACAGATCTTAAGCGAGCCACGCAATGCGATCCTGAAACAATATCAGAAGCTTCTGGCACTGGACGAGGTAAAACTGGAATTTGAAGAGGGAGCACTGCATGCCATTGCAGCCAAAGCAATGGAAAAACACACAGGAGCCAGAGCTCTTCGGGCAATTCTGGAAGAATATATGCTGGATATTATGTATGAGATTCCGAAAGATGATAATATCGGTCAGGTTACGATCACAAGAGAATATATAGAAGGCAATGGTGGCCCGAAGATTCTTCTCAGAGGACAGGAAGTTCCGCTGCTGGAAGGAAATCACTAAATACAGAGTATATATAACATGGCTTTTTATAAAGAAAGAGAGGTAACTTATCATGGCAAAAGATTTTTTTGGAAGTCTTGGAGAAACACTTACAAAAACTGCGAAGGAACTGAGCGGACGTGCAGAGGAGGTTTATGAGACCCAGAGACTTAAAAACAAAATCTCCGGTGAAGAACGACAGATAGAAAAAGCAATGGCCGACCTCGGAAGAATCATTTACAAACGTTATAAAAAGGAAATTCCGGTAGATGATGCACAGAAAGCACTTTGCGAACAGATTGACCAGCGCATGGAACAGATCGAGAAATATAAAACAGATATATCTGAACTGAAGGTAAAAAATAAAACGTTTTTGTCCATCCTGCGGAAGTCCGCTTGCAAAAGATGATGCGTTCTGTTCACAGTGTGGCGCAGCATGTCCGACTGTTGAACCGGAAGAAGATGCCGGAGATGATGTGATCGAGGGAACAGCAGAAGAAGTTGCTGAAGAGACTGCAACAGAGGAAACAGACGAAACTGTTGAGGAAGCAAATGCAGATACTGCTGAAGATGCGGTAACAACAGAAGAAACAGTAGAGGAAGCTGCTGAGGCAGAGGAAGCAGCACAGACAGATGCAGAAGAGCAAACGGAAGCAGAGGGCGAAAAAGAAGAATAATGTCAGTGAAATAAATGATCTGAACAAATAAAAAAGAACAGGCTGAAATGCAACATCATACAGATGCAGCGTTTCAGTCTGTTCCTTTTATTTGTGAAAAACTCTGCCTGGATTGTGGATAACTGATGGCGTCTGGCTTTTACAATGTGTATACAAGGATGCCGGCAATGATGATCAGATTACCGATCAGTTTCCCCTTTGTGATCTTTTCGTTCAGGATGAAACGAGAAAGCAATAATACGAATACATAAGCGGCAGTATCGATCACAGGCCCATAGCGCATGTCTACTTTGGTATAACACCAGGTGTTCAGAAGAAGAATACCGAAGAACATCACATAGGCGAGGATGACACGCCAGTTGAGATATTCTCTTAAAGGATTGTCATATTTTATATTTGCACTTTGCTTCAGAAGAATCTGGGAGATTGCGGAAAAGAAAGTTCCTCCCAGCATGATCAGGATAAAAGTTCTATTCATATCTCTGCACCGTCCATACTCCGAATAATACGATCAGGATTCCGATGATGTTCTGTACGGAAAGCTGTTCATGAAAAATTGCGACTGCCCAGATCTGTGACCACAGAAGATAGACACTTTTGTTGGCATAGGCGGTGGACAGTGAGAATTTTTTGATGACCTGTTGCCAGGCGATCGCGTAGATTCCGCAATTGGCGATCATCAGGAACAGGAATACATATAGAAGCGGGGGCATGCAGTCCGTTTTTATTGTACTGGATCGAGGCAAGTTTTGAAAAAACACTTGTCAGAGAAAACAGCAGAATATTCAGATGGAGCTGCAGATAGTTTCTGAAATTTTTCATAATTCCTCCACAATATTATTTTTTGACCAATATTTATTAATTTTACACCATATACTAATTGTTTACAATGGATTATGAAAATGATATGATAAAAAAGAATGCATAAATTTATTGCGTATTTAGAAAGAAAGGGAAACCTATGAGTTTGTATTCCGTTGTTGTTCCTGTATACAATTCCGAACACACCTTACAGGAACTTTATACACGCCTGGAAAAAGTATTCCGGGAAGTAATAAAAGAAGAGTTTGAACTGATTCTTGTGGATGACGGTTCCAAAGACCGTTCCTTTGAAGTCATGCAGGAACTTCGTGCAAAGGACAATAGAGTTCGCATCATACAGATGGCAAGAAATTTTGGACAGCATCCGGCGCTTCTGTGTGGATTTGCACATGTGAAAGGTGATTTTGTTGTAACCATGGATGATGACCTGCAGCATCAGCCGGAAGAACTTCCGAAGATGATAAATGTTATGAGAGAACGCGATGATGTTGATGCGATCATTGCGAGCTATGAAGGCAGACAGCATGGATTTATCCGCAAACTCGGAACGAAATTTTCTGTGTGGGCAACTTCTAAGATGCTTGGCAAAGACCCGGATCTTCAGATCACCAGTTACCGTCTGATCCGTCGCTTCCTTGTAGATGCAATGGTGAAGACAAATACATACCTGCCTCAGATCGGAAACCTTCTGGTGCTGACATCCAACAGAATCATCAACGTACCAGTACAGCATGCGGCAAGGGTTTATGGAAAGAGCGGCTATTCTTTCAAACGTCTTGTGAAGGATCTGATCTATGATATCACCGCACATACAGCATTTCCGCTTCTTATGGTGAGAAATATCGGAATTGCCAGTTTTCTGGTGAGCATGGTCATGGCAGTGTATTTTCTTGTGCGTTACTTTGCGTTTGGTGTGTCGGTTGAAGGCTGGACATCCCTGATGATGGTGATGCTGGCATTTTTTGGACTGATTCTTTTGTCGATTGGGATCATGGGAATCTATCTGATGAATATTCTGAACGAAGCAAAGAAAATGCCACATTATGTTGTGCGCCGGGAGGACACGGACTGATGAAAAAAGAAATCGGAGGCTATTTTGAGCTGGAAGATTTTGGAGGTAAAGAGTATTATCCGAATCTTTATAAAGTAAATCTGGGAAGAACAGCACTTCGGTGGCTTCTGGAAGGCCGCGGTTATACAAAAATATATCTGCCGGTATTCTTATGCGAGTCGGTAACGGAAGCCTGCGAGCAACATGGAATCCGGATCAGCCGTTATCAGTTGGATGCGGAGTTAAATGTTTTGCTTCCCCGGAAAAAACTGGGAGAAAGTGAATGTCTGTATCTGGTCAATTATTACGGTCAACTGACAGATGAGAAGATACTGGCATATCAGAAGATTTTTGGAAACATCATTGTGGATCATACGCATGCTTTCTTTCAGAAACCACTGAAAGGTGTGGATACCCTGTATTCCTGCAGAAAATTCTGGGGAGTCAGTGATGGAGCATATCTTTCCACAGATGCAGTGCTTCCGATGGATAAGCCAGTGGATCATTCCAATAAAAGAATGGGACATATCCTTGGGCGGTACGAAGAAAATGCAGGCGTCTACTATCAGGAGATGCTTCAGAATGCAGCTCGGTATGAAGGCATGGAGATTCGACGTATGTCCAGGCTGACAGAGAATCTTCTGGGAGCAATCGATTATGAGACGGGAAGACGTAAGAGAGAGGAAAATTATCGTATACTTTCCGAGGCACTTCCGTCAGAATTTATTTTTACCCGGGTGACACCGGAGGGGCCATTTGTTTATCCGTATTATCATAAAGAAGGCCTTAAGTTAAGACGCTGGCTTGCAGAACATAAGATTTTTGTACCGACTTACTGGAAAAACATTCTCGAAGAATGTACAGAGAGCAGTCTGGAATATCAGTGGGCAGCAGATGTATTGCCTCTGCCATGTGACCAGCGTTATGGAAAAGAAGAAATGCAATATATGGCAGAACGGATCAAAGAATGGGAGGCAGCCGGAGAATGAAGCACAGATTACTGATACTTGGTACACTGGGCGAATTTGTACAGCTTGTAAAAAAATCAAAAGAACGGGGATATTATACGATCGTCTGTGATGGTTACCCAGATGGACCGGCAAGACAGTATGCAGATGCATCTTACGTGATTCCTGTTACGGATATTGATGCAGTGGCAGAGCTTTGCCAGAAAGAAAAGGTTGATGGAATCATAACCTCTTTTTCGGATCTGCTCATGGAATGCATGGTTAAAATTGCAGAGAAAGCGGGATTGCCTTGCTATCTGAAACCGGAACAGCTTTGCTGGTACAGAGACAAATCAGCCTGTCGGGAACTGCTTTCGAAACTGGGGCTTCCGACGCCTGGATTTGTGAAAGTACCGGCAGCAGAACAGAATGAATATAAACTTGCCGAAATAACAGCAAGGCTTAAATATCCATTGATCAGTAAACCGCTGGATAAATATGGTTCAAGAGGAATTTTCATCATTAAAGATAAGGAGCAGCTTGCAGGAAGTGTTCGTAAAACCGCAGAGTTTACAGATCTGGATGAAATTCTGATTGAAGAATATAATGATGGATTTGAATTTAATATGATGACCTGGGTTTCTGATGGAGCGGTGAGAGTCATCAGTATTGCAGACAGAGAGAAAACACAGTTTGCGGAGGGAGAGCTTCCGGAGAGCACACGAAATGTGTATCCGAGCTGCCTGATCGATAAGGTGGAAGAACCGGCGGTTTCCCTGCTGCAGTCGTATATTGAGTATACCGGACAGAAGGAAGGACCGCTTTCCATGCAGTTTTTCTGGAAAGCAGGAGAGGGAATCCAGGTCTGTGAGATTGCTGCACGTTTCTTTGGCTATGAGCATGAGCTGACTGATATGGTATATCGCTTTAACATGGAAGAACTTTTGCTGAATTATGTTTACGATAACGAGTATGTTACAAAGATGTTGGAAGCGCAGGATATCCGTAAACCATTGATGCATGGAGCTGTTTTGTATTTTCATGGGAGACTGAAACAGATTCAGGAACAACAGGCTGCATATGAACTCGCGGAAGATAAAGCGGTTGTAAAACCGTGGATTTTCTATGAGGCAGGAGAAGAAGTTGTGGCATACGGTCCGAACCCGTATCTTGCACTGTATTATATAGAGGCAGGCAGCCGAGAAGAACTTGATGAGATATCAAGAGATTTTTTTGAGAAAATGAGTATGACGGATCCGGATGGAGAAGAAATTGTTTTTCAGAATAAGATACCCAAGTATTCTTTATAAAGAAAAGTAGAGGAGTCAGATGATTTATTTTAACAGACCGGCACTTGTCGGTAATGAATTAAAGTATATTCAGGATGCAGTAGCTCAGGGCATGCTCTGTGGTGATGGAAAATATACGAAGCTTTGTTCAGCATGGATGAAAGAACGTTTCCAGGTAAATCAGGTTTTCCTGACAACATCCTGTACGCATGCATTGGAGATGGCGGCATTCCTGAGTGATATCCAGCCAGGGGATGAGGTCATCATGCCATCGTATACATTTGTTTCCACTGCGGATGCTTTTGTACTTCGAGGTGCAAAGATCGTATTCGTTGATATTCGTCCGGATACGATGAATATAGATGAAAATCTTATCGAAGATGCGATTACAGAGAAGACCAGAGCAATCGTTCCGGTCCATTATGCCGGTGTTGGCTGTGAGATGAATAAAATTATGGAGATTGCACGCAGACATAACCTGAAAGTTGTTGAGGATGCAGCACAGGGAGTGGATGCTTATTATCATGGAAAGGCACTTGGTACGATTGGTGACTTTGGCTGTTACAGTTTCCATGAGACAAAAAATTTCACTATGGGTGAAGGTGGTGCTCTGGTATTCCAGAAGAATGAATATCAGGAAAAAGCTGAGATCCTGCGTGAAAAGGGAACGGACAGAAGTAAATTTTTCCGAGGACAGATTGATAAATATCGATGGATTGATTATGGATCATCTTATCTTCCGAGCGAGATGAATGCGGCATATCTGTATGCACAGCTGGAAGAGTGTGATAAGATCAACAGGAAACGTCATCAGGTTTATGATGGATATCATGAGAGACTGGAAGATCTGGAAAAACAGGGAAAGATTCAGAGACCGGTCGTTCCGGAGGGATGTGTACACAATGCACATATGTATTACATTAAGGTGAAAGATATTGCTGTACGTACAAGACTGATCGCTTATCTCCGTGAAAATGGAATTGCACCGGCTTTTCATTATGTTCCATTGCATAGTTCTCCGGCAGGTGAGAAGTTTGGAAGGTTTCATGGAAAAGATGTTTATACAACGAAAGAAAGCGAACGCCTTTTGAGGCTTCCGATGTTCTATGATCTTTCAATGGATGATGTGGATTATATTGCGGAAAAGATCAGAGAGTTTGAGTTTTGATGGAGGAAGGTAAGTTGAAACGTAAGAAAATAAGTGCAGAGACAACTGTGGAAATCCTTTTTTTCCTGTTTCTGCTGGTGTTTTATCTGATGTGGGCACGTGTACAGCCTATGGGTGCCGGGCCGGATGAGCAGATGCGCTATCAGATTGCGGATTATATTTATAAGCATGGTTCACTTCCGGTAGGGGATGACCCGTCGGTACGAAATGTTGTATGGGGAATTTCTTATGCATTTTCTCCGATTCTGTCTTATATGATCGCAGCTGTTTTTATGAAAGCAGTAAGCCTTGTGACGACAGCACCGTTTGCGTTGCTTCTCGCAGCCAGATTTGTAAACATTCTGTTTGGACTTGGAACAGTTTGGCTGGTACTTGATATGGGAAAACGGTTGTTTGACCGTAGAAAAGCATGGATAGCTGCGGCTTTTGTAGGACTGCTGCCAGGTTCTTTGTTTGTATTCACTTATGTTAACTGTGATGCACTGGCGGTATTCTCAACGGCAGTGATCGTGTATGCATGGGTGCGGTATCTGGATGAGGGATGGATATACAAAAACTGTGTGATCCTGGCGTTGGGTGTGGCAGCATGTGCATTGTCCTATTACAATGCGTATGGATTTATTCTCTGCAGCATCTTTTTCTTTGGGATAACTCTGTTTATGGAGGCGAAAAAGAAAGGAAAGTATACGGATTTTGTGAAAAAGGGACTTCTTGTCTGTGTGATCGTTCTGCTGTTGGCTGCATGGTGGTTCATTCGAAATGCAATTCTCTATGACGGAGATTTTATTGGTATGAATGCATCAACGATCTGTGCGGAAAAATATGCGAAAAAGAATTACAAGCCATCCAATAGACGTACACCGCAGATGGCTGGATATTCTTTACTGGATATGTTGAATTACGGTTTCCCGCAGGAAGACGGATTTTCCTGGGTAGAGCTTGTCAGTGGAAGCTTTGTCGGTCGTTTTGGAAATATGGATGTGTTTATGCCGAAATGGCTGATCAACAATTATCTGGACTTTATTAAAGCGGGATTTCTTCTGATATTCCTGCATCCGGTGAAGACTTTTGCAATCCGTGTGAAAAAACAGTGGAGTGTAAAGGGGATTTTCAACTGGTGCATGCTGGTTGCGATGATCATTCCGAATATATTGAATGCATATTATTCTTATGCATCGGATTATCAGCACAGGGACGTTACAGTCTGCCAATGATCGTGCCGCTTACGTATTTCATGGTAATGGGATATGGAAATCTTTTTGATGTACAGATCAAAAAAGAGGGAATTCGAAGGAAAGTTTATGCGGCGATTTGTGTGGCGCTGATCGTGCTGGCAATCTTTGTGTTCTTTGCAGTGATCTGGCCAGAGTATAAAGATGTGCCATTTAGTATAAGGGCATTTATATATGGAAAATAAAGGATTCCCGGTGAGAAGGGAATGAGAGAAACTCCAGGTAGGATTTTTGTGAATGTTCCTCTATACCTGGCTCAGTTTATAACTTCTGAGATATCAGGATATACAGAACTTTGCTAAATATGATGCAGAAAATGCTGAACTCGCTGTCGCTCAGACAGCAGCATTTTCTGCATCAACGCAAAAACCTGTATGATCCGATATCTGCACGAAGTTCTAAAGGCGAGCCTTGTATAGAGTAACATCACAGAATCCCGCTGGAGTTTTTTTCTTGTGCCTTCTCACCGGACTTTATCTTAGATAGTGTGGCTAACGAGACACATCCGTCAGCGCGAAGCGCGATCCGTGTCCACAAAATTAAAACGAAAATGTAATTCTGGATATAAAAACTCCTGATCAGAAAATCTCTGCAGGAATTTATAGAAGCACTCAGGTTATTTTCAGGCTGTGTTATGGATTCAAAAGTGCATTGTTTGAGCGTTAGCGAGTTTTGCACTTTTAATCCATGATTTTAGCAGACTGATAATAGCCATAGTGCTTCTGAATTCCGAAGCTGTTTTCAGATCAGGAGTTTTATATATAGAATACGAACTTCGTTTTAATAGAACACCTGTTTTGGGCAAAAAAAATAATGCAGGAGATGGGACTTGAACCCACACGATCTTGCGACCACAGGCACCTGAAGCCTGCGCGTCTGCCAATTCCGCCACTCCTGCATTTCATATATCA